>OGMR01000423.1_pt1 | contig 20834 bp, 12 predicted proteins | sample 1573251 | NCBI WGS metagenome assembly OGMR01 (sample SAMEA2581979, study PRJEB24529) | metagenome | biome: Human gut stool | place: China | collected 2011
CACGCCCTGAAGGGGCAGAAGCTCTTAGCCCAGGGCATCGCCCTGGGTAATTACGTCAGCAAACCTGTCGCCCTGTAAGGGCAAAAGCTTTAAATACCGGACAAAAACTTGACCTGAGTCAAAAAAAGAGTAGAAATTACACTTTATTGTTCGAAATGTTTGCGCACACACAGAAAATGCCGTACCTTTGCATCGTCAAAAGAATATTAAAGCATAACGCTATATATATTCAATAAGTATTAATTAGTTTAAAGGTAAAAAGATTATGGTATTCATGATGACTTTTGCCGTTGTGGCAGTAATGATTGCCCAGGCAGTGAATGTGGAGAACAAGCTTGACTAAGCACTCCACCTTTTTCTAAAGAACAATTTATTAGAGAGATTATAGAAATGGAAACGGGTTTTGGCTCACGAGAGCTGAAATCCGTTTTTCTATTTTTTGCCGCTTGGCATCTTGTGGCATAATATCTCCGAAAAGGTGTGATCGGTAAGTCTTTTTTCCCCCCTTTTGTTTGCAGTTTCATGATATTATCGTAACTTTGCAGGGTCTTCGATCAAAAAGATAAGAATTAAACAACTCAACTTTCGCAAATGCGTCACTAAACCCATTTATTATGATGCGTATTAAATTTATTACATCCTTCATGTTAGCCCTCGTATGCGGCTTGCCAATAACGGCTAAAGTATATACGATACAATCATTATTGGGAGATTTGGTTGTCAACGTCCATGTGGATAAGTCAATAACATGGGCTGTAGCCAAGGGAAAAACTCAGGTGCTGCAGCCATCTGTTATCTCCTTACAGACTGATAAGCAGACTTTTGGTGTGAATCCCAAAGTGCGTAAAGCATCTGTCACCAACTGGAAAAACGATGATAATGGTGGTTATCAGCGACTGCTCCTTTCCTGCAATGGGTACGATGTGGAATTCCGGGCCTTCATGAATGCCGCAGCTTATCGCATCATCCCTAAAAAGACGATCAACAAGGTGCTTAATGAAACTTCGGAATATCGCTTCGCTGGCGATTATCAGGCATTTGTTCCCTACGTGAATGATAATCGGGGAGGGGAACGTTGGTGTTATTCTTTCGAGTCATATTATGACGAGGCCCCACTGTCTAAGATGTATAAGGATTCTCTTGCCATCACCCCTCTTGCTGTTAGCTTACCTGACGGAAAGAAGGCAGTAGTGATGGAAGCTGATGTGGAAAATTATCCTGGTATGTATCTCTTGAAAGGAACACCTTCCTCTACAGCTTCAGGAGTATTCTCTTCAGATGCATCTACGGATTATTCGATACATGCAGCCTTTCCTCCATTACCATTAAAAGAAGAGATTGGTGGACATGCTCGTCTGAACTTAGTTCCTACCGAACGGGCTAATTATATAGCAGAAAAAGTAACCAAGTTGCCTTGGCGTATAGTCCTTGTTACGGATGAGGACAAGCAACTGGTGGGTAATGATATAGCCAAAGTGCTCGGTCCGAAATGCCGTGTCAAGGACACCTCGTGGATAAAGCCGGGAAAAGTAGCTTGGGACTGGTGGAATAATACCAATATCACAGGTGTAGACTTCCGTGCGGGTATCAATACAGAGACTTACAAGTACTTTGTGGATTTCGCCAGAAACAACCATCTGGAATATATCATCATCGACGAAGGATGGAGTGACCCGGAAGATTTGCTGACATTCTCCGACAAGATGGATATGGCAGGCATCATCAATTATGCCAAAGAAAATGGAGTGGGAGTGATTCTCTGGTCTTCATGGCGTAATCTCGTACAGCGTGGACATGATAAAATGGAGGCAATCATGAAGCATTACGGCGATATGGGTGTGACGGGATTCAAGGTAGACTTCTTCGACCGAGATGACCAGAAAGCCATCAATTCTGTTTATGAAATCGCTGCATGTGCAGCAAAGCATCAACTTCTGCTCGACCTGCATGGCATGCGTCCGTTTGGCGTACAGTTCTCTTATCCTAACATCGTGAATATCGAGGGAGTGAAAGGCTTGGAGAATTCCAAGTGGGAACCTCGTACAGGAGATGGTCCTCTGCATGATCAGCCAAGATACGATGTGACGATTCCTTTCCTCCGTGCTCTTCCTGGTTCCTTCGACTATACCCCAGGAGCTATGGTGAATGCCGTCCGCTCGCAGTTTTTTGGCAACAACGACCATCCGATGAGTCAGGGAACGAGAGTTCACCAGATGGCTATGTACACGATCTTTGATGCACCTTTGCAGATGCTGGCCGATAGTCCTACCAAGTATATGCAGAATCAGGAGTGTACCGACTTTATCTCGCAGATACCTACAGTTTTTGATCAGGTGGTTCCTTTGGATGGAAAACTCGGTGAATACGTGGTTGTAGCCAAGAGGAAAGGCAATAAATGGTATATAGCCGCGATGAACAATTGGCAGGCTCGTGATCTTACTGTCGATCTTTCCCGTTTAGTAACACCGAATGACACAACAGGTAAATTGGAAAAAATGAATGGCAAGGCCAATATCTTTGCCGATGGTATCAATGCAGACCGTGAGGCCACAGATTACAAACATACTTATCGACAGGTAACTTCTGACGATAAGCTCCAGATACATCTTGCACCAGGTGGTGGCTGGACAGCTATCGTAGAATAATGTCGTTGAACGACTTATATAAGCGACAAAACGGCAGGATGGCTGTCGGATAAACCACCGAAATACAGAAATTTACTTTGTGATCATATGGAAAAGCAGTAACAGTAACAAAATGAAGCTGTTACTGCTTTTATTATATAGGTACAGAAGTCTCGCATGTATGGAAGTTATGGAAGTAAGGGGAAATTATCACTCCTTTCGGTCGTTCGGGAAGTTAAGGGACAACAGCCTTGAGAGAATGGGGATGGGGCAAGTCCACAAAGGCATTTGTCCCTTAATTTCTCTTAACTCCCCTCTGACTTTCCGTTTGCGAAAGTTGAGTAGAACACTTTTCCTTATAGGTTGGATCTTTTCAACAAGTTTTAGTCTTGTCTTCTCAGTTCTTGCTGCTGATAAATTTCTTTCCTTATTAGCATGTCAAATAGCTTATAGAATCGTTGATAGGAATATATATAGATATTTTTTATATATTTTACCTATATCTTTTTCTTTTCTTTGCGACATATAAGGTAAATAACTAAAGTTTTTTACTAACAACCTAAATTGGATGAATATGAAAAGATTTACTTTGATGTTTGTGCATCTGCAAGTTTTGCAACTGATTATTATGTCAGCGTTGAGGGTTCTGGTGAAAAAAATGGCTCTTCTTGGGAAAATGCCATTGCCTTTACCGAGATGTATAGTAACATCAACACTAAGTATCAGAATGGAGATGTTTTTTATTTTCAGGGAGGAACGTATTATGTTCCAGCTAAAGTGCCTACTGTTTCTAATGGGTATTCTTTTATTGGAGCTACTACTGGGACACCTACAGTTTTCTCTGGAGATGTAAATGGTGATGGTGTTGCTAATGAAGGTGATGCTCCATCTTTGCTTTTCATACAATTGGCTACAAAAAATGGTGATACTTCTAAGCATTTCGTTCTAAAAAATATCACATTTACCGGGGCATATGTAAATCAGACGAAGACTTCGGCGTTGAGAGTTGATAATAGTGGTTGGGTTGATGTGCAGAATTGTTTCTTTAATAAGAATATTTCTGTTTATTCAAAGGATAATAATTATGGTGGACCTGCATGTTTATTAGAGCGTAGTACGGTAAACTTTACAGATTGCAAGTTTGTAAATAATGAGTCAAAAGGTCGTGGTGGCGCAATTAAATTGACTTCGGATGCTCAAGCGAAGGGTTATACAACTTTGAATCGTTGTCTTGTTTCTGGCAATAAGGCAAGTTCTCTTGGTAGTGCCATCTTTTTTAATCATGGTCAAGAGTTGAATATTATCAATTCTGTTATTACAGAAAATGTTTCTGGTACAGAGGGTGAGGTTGGTGCCATCTTCTCTATAGGTGCCGGAGACAATTTTGCACGCCAGATTACACTTATCAATTCTACAGTAACAGGGAATAAGGGTGGCGCACAAGTGTTGGGAAGAAAAGATGCAGATATTCGTATAGCTAATTCTATCATAGTCGGTTATGGTACGACTCCTGCTATTTCTCTCCAGGAAAAGCCTAAGCAGGTCCTTTCCGCTGGTTATAATATAATAGGTAAATTTGTAGTCAAAAATGCTTCTGCCCCAGCATGGAAAACTTCTGATTTTGTAAGTGACGACAACACCTTGAGTAGCATCTTTGGCACCAATGCAGTTACGGTAGGTCCTTTGGCAGCACCTTATGGTGCAACCCAAGTGCAGATAGAAGATATAGCAACATCATGGAATCTTGGTCAAGACTTGAAGCAGGATATCAATGGCGTTTCTCGTGGTGATATTGCCGTTCCTGGAGCAGTAGTGGCAGAGCCTTTGAAGGGTAGTTTTGGAATTACGGATGCAAAATACGCTACATATTATCATGATTTCGGTTATATGATGCCTGAAGGGGTAAAGGGTGGCGTAGTGACCGATGCAAAGGTAGAAGGAACTTTGGTTGTTAATTACAAGTATGGCTCGGGTAGTGTCGTGCCAGCTAAGTCGGCTCTCTTGCTAAATGGTGCAAAGAATGACTACGAGGTGGCATTGAAATTAGAGGAAACTTCCGAGGATGTCAATCTGTTGAAGGGTACAAGCTATGAGTCACTGACAACTTCGGATAAGGCTGGTGCCAAGTTTTATAAGCTTGCCAATGATAAAGACAAAGGCATAGGTTTCTATTGGGGTGCTGAGAATGGTGCAGCTTTCACCAATAGTGCCAACAAGGCTTATCTTGCAGTAGCAGGAGAGGCAAGTGCTGCCAAGGGCTTTGCTCTGGGTGGTGTGGATACTGGTATCAAAGAAGTGACAGAGGTAGGCAAGATGGCAGGCAAGATATATAATCTGCAAGGTATGCAGCAGAAGGGCTTGCAGAAAGGCATTTGTATCGTGAATGGCAAGAAGTTCATTGTAAAATAAGTTTTTAGTGATGAAAAGTAATTATATATGCCCTTCCATAAGTATTTGTGAGATGTCGGTAGACAGTATAATCCTGGCAGCCTCTATTGGCTTTAATAATGAGGTGAGTGATGCTGTGCAATTAGCGAAGCCTTTTACCGACCCATTTGATTTTGAAGAAGATGAGGAAGAAGCCGACTCTGTACAGTATGTCTGGGGATTGAATTATTAGTTGGAATGTATTTAATAAAAAGAATATTCATGGCAGTTGTGCTCCTTTGGAGTACGACTGCTTTAGTACAGGGGCAGCAGAAACGCTTTACTGTTATGGGTTTGGGTGATTCTATTACGGAAGGGGGAAGTAATTTTTCTTCTTATCTCTATCCTCTATGGGAGCAACTGTACTCGGCTGGTTATGACTTCGATTTCATCGGGCCGCGTCAAAGCGAGTGTCGTATTGGCAAGTTGAATCATTGTGGCTTCAGTGGTAAAAACGTAGAGTTTCTTGCTGCCAGAATAGACAGTATCTACAGCAAGTATCCTGCTGATTTTGTGTTGCTTCATGCTGGGCACAACCACTTTTCAGAGGAGAACCCCGTCAAGGGAATGATTGCTGCCTATCGTAAGATTATTTCTTCCATTTTGCTCATTAATCCGAATGCGACTATCTTGATGGCACAAGTGGTGGAGAGTGGTAAGCTACCCAAATACTCTTATATTCCAAAGTTGAATAAAGAGATTGCCAAAATGGTGAAGGCTTTACATAATGATCATGTTGTATTGGTGGATCAAAGCAAGGGATTCCATTGGGCGACAATGACCATTCAGGACAAAGTGCATCCTAACCGCTTGGGGCGTGAACAGATGGCGAATGTGTGGTTTGCAGCCTTGGGCAAACTTTTGATGCAGCCGCCTCATGCTTATCGGGTGGATCGAGTGGCTTACAAGTTGCTGCCTTCGGGCGAAAGTCTGTATGCCCATGTCTTTCGTCCGCAAGGGCAGGCGCAGCATTCGGCTGTGGCTTGGTTCTTTGCGGGTGGTTGGAAGTATGGCTCTCCTTTACAGTTCTACAAAGAGTCTGCTTATCTGGCAAGCAAGGGCGTGCTGGCGGTATCTTTTGATTATCGTATATCTTATCTATATGATTCTTCATGGCAAGATGCTTTGGAAGATGCCAAGGATGCTGTAAAATGGATGAGGGAAAATGCTCGAACATTAGATATCGACCCCCATCGTGTGGCTGTGGGTGGAGCTTCTGCGGGAGGATGTATGTCTGCCCTTTTGGGTGGCATAGACCGCATGGGGGCAGACAGCCTTTCTGTTCCTGATTTGCTGTTGCTGGAATATCCAACTTTGGCTTTGCCGATGAAGTCGGTGCGCGATGGTATGCCTCCGATGCTTCTTTGCATGGGGACGAAAGATGAATTTACGAAGAGGGAGGTAGCAGAACAATATGTTGATGAAGTGCGCCGAAAAGGGAACGAATGTGAGTTTCACCTTTTCGAGGGAAGGCATCATCCGATATTCTATTATCGTAAACCTTTGACTGATGACTACGACAGGCTGTTGTTTCTGTTGTCGGCTTTTTTGTGTAAACACGGCTATATGTAGTAACTATAACGTACATATAGATGAAACTTGAAAGTAATATTTATTCTAACCAAAACAATAACATAGTTATGAGAACGATGAAATATTTTCTGTCATTACTTTTTTTATTAGTAATCAACATTCATGCCTATGCAAGCGATGATGGTGTTATTCGTATACTCGCCATAGGAAACAGTTTCTCGCAAGATGCCATAGAGAATTATCTACACCAACTGGCAGAAGCTTCCGGGAAGCAAACAATTATTGCCAATATGTACATTGGTGGCTGTACCCTGGAACGTCATTACAACAATGCCCAGAACAATACGGCTGCGTATTCTTATCGTAAGATAGGGGTTGACGGAATGAAGGTTTCTAAGGTAGGTGTTACCTTAGAAACAGCATTGAAAGACGAAAAGTGGGATTATGTCAGTTTACAGCAAGGCAGTCCTTTGTCTGGTCTGTATGAAACCTATACTCCATATCTTAGTTACCTTATCAGCTATATCAGAAATTTGGCACCTGAAAATGTGAAGTTGATATGGCATCAGACATGGGCTTATGCAGCCAATTGCACTCATTCTGGTTTTGCTAATTACAACAAAGACCAGCTGACCATGTATCATGCCATAGTTGATGCAGCACGACAGTGTGTCACTAATTATGGTTTTGATATTCTTGTACCGGTGGGAACAGCTGTTCAGAATGCCCGTACCACATTTATCGGTGATAGGATGAACCGTGATGGACAACATCTGAATGTTTATTATGGTAGGTATACTGCTGCCTGCACTTGGCTGGAGGCTGTATTGGGTGTCAACCCTATAGGATGTTCTTTTGTGGCTCCTAATATGAGTGAAAGTCTTAAAATTGCAGCTCAGACTGCAGCTCATGAAGCGTGCAAAACACCAGATGCAATAACAGACTTGAATTATATCCAGAATACAATAGGTGCTAAAGTCTATTTTGTGAGGCCTGACAATGATTCCAGATTGACAGAAGATGGAGATGGCTCATCATGGGACAAAGCTTTTTCCTGGAGCTTTCGTGGCGGTAAGTACTGGTATTCACAATGTGGAAAAGGTGATGGCAGATGTTGTAAAAAGTCCTTTTGCCTATAATGTATTGGGTGTTAGTGTAAGCAAGCGACAGAAAGGCATTTGTATATATCGCGGTAAAAAGTATAGGCTATGATATGGAGTGTCATCATGCTTTTTGCCCAAGGTTCCCCATGGTTTTGCCCAAGACTCCCCAAGGCATTGGGCATTTCTGCCCAATGGTACGGGCACTTTTCCTCATAAAAATGAGCAATTCTGCTCATCCTTATGGGCAAAAATGCTCATCATGATGGGCTAAAATCGTTAAACCACAATATGAAAGCGGCTTCGATAGTCAATGAAGCCTATTGCGTAGAGCAATGAAAGCGGCTTCGTAAGCAGTTGAAGCCTATTGCATTTGTGGTTTAACGATTTTAGTTTGTGGTTTAACGATTTTAGTTGACCACTTTAAGTTTTATTGATAATACACGTTGACTCACAGTATTAACGTAACAACTCATGACAATATGGGTGCTGAGTAATTACAGCAGTTAAATGTAATGTTAAAAAGATTAAAAGATGGCGTTTTCTTTGTTTTTAACTTATATATTTTTGATACCTTTGCGTCTTTATTGGTGAAAGGGTGCCCTAAAGTTTTGGGAAAGTCCTATTGTAACCTAAATAACTGAAGAATGGAAGATCTGGAACGAGAAATGTTACTGATTGCTCAAGGAAATGAGCTCGCCTTTAACAGTTTTATGAACAGATATATGGATGGGCTTTATTACCATTCATACGGAATCCTATATAATAAAGAGATGGCAGAGGAAATAGTCAGTGATGTTTTCTTGGAGGTTTGGAAAAACAGAAAAAAAATAATGGAAGTTGAGAACATGAAGGCATGGCTCAACACCCTAATTTATCGGAAATCTATTTCTTATCTTAGGAAAGAAAAGAAGAGACACTTAAACGTCTCTATGGACGAAATGACCCAATTTTGTTTTCCTGTGACAGAAACTCCTGCTGATCATATTATTTCGGTCGAAGAGATGAGGTCTCTTCAGTTGGCCATAGAGGCATTGCCGCCGAAATGTAAACACGTTTTCTTCTTGGCAAAGATAGAGAGAGTGCCATATCAGCAAATAGCAGAAATGTTGGATATTTCTCTTGCAACGGTCAATTATCATATCGGTTTTGCAATGACCACTTTGAAAAAGAGGTTGAAACATGGCTGATTTTTGCTAAAAGTAGGAAAAATAATGAGAGATGCACCTATAGATATAAATAAGGAAAGCGTCTTCTTATAAAAGAACAATAGAAAATGGAAGATAATATTAATAATTATAAATATGACGACTCTGTGGAAGACCTTAAATTGAGGTCTTTCGTTGAGCAGTCTTTTCCTAAAAAAATGGATTCAAACTCGATTAAGCAGAAGACATTCATGAAGATTCATGACGAACAGCGTCGATCGCATCGTCGCCAGTGGGCTCGTGTGTCAGTTGCAGCTTGTATCTTGTTGACGTTTGTTTGCCTGGGTCTTTGGAAGATTTTAGATACTCGCCGTGTTGAGACATTAACTGCTTGTACTAAAAAAATGGAGATGCAACATATTATTGTGCCTGTGGGAGAGAAAATGACCATCATGCTTTCTGATGGCACCAAACTTGTGGCTAACTCTCGTACAACACTAAGTTATCCTAAAACTTTCCAGGGCGCAGAACGACGCGAGGTTTCGATAAAGGGAGAAGCTTATTTGGAGGTGGCTCATGATGCTGAGCATCCTTTTGTTGTGAATAGTGGAAAATTTAAAGTCAAGGTGTTGGGTACGCGTTTTAATATATCCAATTATGATGACAGTAAGTCAAGTGTGGTATTGGCACAAGGCTCTGTAGAGATTACTACAGATAACAAAGACCTGGTGCGTATGAAGCCATCAGAAAAGGTTGTTGTCAAGAATGGGTCTTTTGTGGAAAAGACGCAGGTAGATGCACAGGATTATACTTCGTGGATGGATGGCGTGTTGACGTTGCAAGGCGAAAGTGTGAATGATATAGCAGAGATGCTTAGCCAGTATTATGGCGTGAAAATAGTTTGTAATCATGTTAATTCTACGCCTTTATATGGAAAACTTGTGTTGCAGGATTCGGTTATGGATGTCCTGAAAACTATCGAGGGAATGGTAAAGATTAAGATCATACGGAAAAATGGTGAAATCTATATAGTAACCAATTAATCAAACATTAATATTTTTTAGTAAAGAAAGTGCCCTCCTATGGGTAAGGGGACTTTGTATCACAAAAACCTAAATAGTGTATGAAATTTAAGTATATTTTGCAAATCTTTGCGCTTTTTACTATGCTTTGTGGAGCATATCGTATGGAGGCAAAAGTGAGAGTGTACAGCTTTGAACCTGATACAGTGCATGTGTTGAAAAATCCGCTTACGGGGTGGGTTATGTATTTAGGAAGAACCTGGGATGAAAATTTCTGGGCAAAGGAAGGGTATGATGCCATGCCTGTGGGAGAAGGTAAGACAGTCAAGGTGTCTGACTACGCGAGCACATGCTACTTGCGTACGAGTTGGAGCTCTTTGGAACCTGAAGAAGGAAAATATCAATGGCTGGATAAAGATTCCCGCATTAGCAAACTTTTTCAAAGCGTAAGGAAAAGAAAACTCCGCCTGGCTTTCCGCATCGTTGTGGATAGCAGAGACCAAGGGCAGAATACTCCTATTTATGTAAAAGAGGCAGGAGTAAAAGGCTTCCAAGACCCCAACAATCCAAAAATTTGGTCGCCATATCCTGACGATCCTGTGTTTCAGGAAAAATACGGGAAGTTTATTCAGGCTTTTGCCGATTACTTTGATAATCCAGATGTGGTAGATTTTATAGATGCCTATGGATTGGGAAAATGGGGAGAATCGCATGCGGTAAGGTATCAAGATTATAATAATAAACAACAAGTTTTCAACTGGATAACCGACTTGTATAGTCGCACTTTTAAGAAAGTCCCAATTTTGATTAACTATCATCGACTTGTAGGTGATACGCTGAGTTGGGCTGCTCCAAATCTTCATAGCAAGCAAATGCTGGAGGAAGCGATAGCTAAAGGATACAGCCTCCGCCATGATGCATTCGGAATGACTGGGTATTATATGGATTGGGAAAAGGAATTTGCGAGGGAATGGTTCTTCCAGCGTCCCATCATCTTTGAGGGAGGATGGATTACCAAGGCTCATCATCGCTATTGGATAGACCCATGTGGCAAGTATCGAGAAGGACATTCTGAGGACGTACGAAAGGGGGAGTATGAAATTGGCGAGGAGACACATGTCAACATGATGGATTTGCGTATCAATGATGAGACCCGTTCCTGGTTTGGCAAATGTTTTGACCTGATAAAAAGATTCACACAAGAAGGTGGATATCGTCTTTATCCTGTGAAAATAGTCCTTCCAGATAAGGCTGATAAGAATGGAATGGTTAGCATACAACATCAATGGAGAAATCTGGGATGGGGCTATTGTCCTACCAATATACCACAATGGAACCAAAAGTACAAAGTTTGCTTCTCCTTGAGTGATCAGGCAGGAAACAGGGTGAAGAATTTTGTGGTGACAGACTCTGACCTCTCGCAGTGGATAAAGGGAAAAGACGGAGAATATATCACATCTGTCAGCTTACTGGGCATTCCTAAGGGAACCTATACCTGGCAAGTTGCATTGGTAGATACTACTCAACGGAATGAGCCTGGAATAATCATGGCGGTCGACCAGAACTGCCAAAGGAATGGATGGCTCAGATTAGGAACAATAAAAATTAATTAATCATCATAATAACTAAAAAGAATAAGCTTATGAACCTAACTACTATTGTTGGAAAAACGAGCACTGGCATGAGAATGCTATGTTTGGCAGGGTTACTGTCATTCCCAGTTGTTTCGTTACAAGCTTCAAACATTTCGTTAACCGAATTGGGGGAAACTATGCTTTTAAAGGCAGACGATTCTACGGTGAAGCAGGTCTTTGATTACATTGAGCGTCATAGCAAGTATGTATTTGTGTATGACCAGCATGTAAAGAACTTATTGACAAAGAAAGTCAATGTTGCAACAAAAGGCAAATCTGTAGAAGACATCTTGGCTGCTGTTTGTTCGCAGACAGGACTTAAGTATCACATCAATGACCGCCAAGTTACCATCTCCTTAGGCGAGAAAGTTAACAAGCAAACGTTCCAGAGAGAAAGTAAGAGAACTGCAGGCAGAAAAATTAAGGGTGTGGTTGGCGATGGCAACAATGAACCATTGATAGGTGCCACAGTGAAAGTAAAAGGTACCAACATCGTCACCGTTACCGATATGGATGGTAATTTCGAGTTGGAAGTTCCTTCTGGGGCAGAATTGGTGGTGAGCTATATTGGCTTTAATGACCAAACGGTCAAGATTAGTGGCTCTAAGAGTAAGTACGATGTCGAGTTGCAGGAGAATACCAACAGCTTGGACGAGCTTGTGGTGATTGGCTATGGTACAGTGAAGAAGAAGGATTTGACAGGTGCTGTTGCTGCTGTCAAGGGTGACGAATTGGTCAACAAGCGTACGACAATGCTCTCAAACGCATTGCAAGGCTCTCTTTCTGGTGTGACGGTATCTCGTAATTCATCTGCGCCAGGTTCTGGTGCGAGCAGCATCCGTGTGCGTGGTATCACAACCATTGGTGAATCAAGTCCTTTGGTTATAGTGGATGGCGTAGAAAGCACATTGGACTATGTGAATGCCAATGATGTGGAGAGCATTTCTGTGTTGAAGGATGCTGCCGCAGCAAGTATCTATGGATCAAAGGCCGCCGCAGGAGTTATTCTTGTGACTACAAAGCGTGGCAATGATACGGGTAAGATAGACTTGAAGTATAATGCTGAGTTTGGATGGGAAATCCGTACCAGGCAGCCCAGCATGGTTGGTGTGACCCGTTATTTGGAAATGAACAACGAGTTACAGTATAACGACAATCCTTCAGGTGGATTTTTTCAAGTATATACTGCAGACCAGACCAAGAATTGGGTGAAATACAATCAGACGGATCCCAATAATTATCCAATAACTGATTGGCAAGGTTTGATATTGAACAGCAGTGCACCTCGTATGACTCACTCTTTGACAGTGTCTGGTGGAAACAAGGCGGTGAAATCTGTTGCAACCTTGACTTATGATGAGGTGGATGGTCTTTACGATGGTCGTGGTTTCCAACGTTATATGTTCCGTGCTAACAACGATTTTAATATCAATAAGAAATTGAGTGCATCCTTGGATGTGAGCATTCGTCATGCCAAGAGCCGGAATCAGATTTATGATCCATTCAGCACAATGCGTCTGATGCCAGCTATTTATCCAGCAATGTGGAGTGATGGTCGTATCGCCTCTGGAAAGAGTGGTTCCAATCCCTATGGACTGTTGAAGAATGGTGGTAGTACGGTATCTCATAGTACACAGTTGTCTGGTAAAGGTTCTTTGACCTATAAACCATTGACTGGTCTGAGTCTTTCGGCTATAATTTCTCCTTTCATCAATTATCAAAAGAGCAAGCAGTTTAAATTGGCATGTTGGTACACATTGCCTGACGACCCAGATGTCATCGGAGGCTATCTGGATGCAGGTTCTCTTTATGCCACCAACAAACTTACTGAAGGACGTAACGACAATTGGCATGTCACAAGCCAGTTGCTGGCCAACTATATGCGTACTTTTGGAAAGCATGACATCACGGTAATGGCTGGTTTTGAGAACTATTATATGAAAAGCGAGAATTTGTCTGCTGCACGCGATCAGTATGAACTGACAAATTATCCTTTTTTGAACATCGGTTCTGAAGATTTTCAGACTAATAGTGGTACAGGAGCAGAATATACTTCCAACTCTTTCTTTGGACGTTTACTCTATTCTTATGCCAACCGTTATTTGTTTCAAGCCAATGTGCGTCGTGATGGAAGTTCACGTTTTGCAAAGAATTATCGTTGGGGAACATTTCCTTCTTTCTCAGCCGGTTGGGTAATGTCAGAGGAGCCATTTATGCAAAAGGCAAACTTGCCTTGGTTGTCTTATCTGAAATTGCGCGCTTCATGGGGTAAGTTGGGTAATGAACGTATTGGAAGCAACTATTTCCCATACATAGCCTTGATGAATTTTGGCAGTACCTTATTCTATATGGCCGATGGAAGTGTTGTTTCTGGATCGACAGCCCGCCCTGCAGTATTGGCAGTGGAAGACATCACCTGGGAAACTACTACCAGTACGGACTTAGGCTTTGATGCTAATTTCTTGAACAATCGTCTGCATATCAATTTTGATTATTATTGGAAAAAGACAACAGATATGTTGCTTGCCATTCAGATTCCTTACACGATGGGTTACAACAGTCCTAATACCAATGCGGGCAAGATGTCAACACATGGTTATGACATTGATGTAAGTTGGCAAGATCATATTGGTGATTTCAAGTACAGTGTTGGTCTTAACTTCTCTGACTATTTGTCTAAGATAGATTATTTGAACAACTCTGACATTATTTCTGGTGGAAAAGTTAAAAGAGCTGGGGTCTTGTTTAATGAGTTCTATGGCTATGTTTGTGATGGTATCTATCAGACACAAGATGAGGTGCAAAACTCTGCAAGAACGAGTAGTTCTGTGACAGTAGGTGACTTGAAATACCGCGATATCAGTGGTCCTGATGGCGTGCCAGATGGTAAGATCTCTCCAGAGTATGACAGAGTGCCTTTAGGCAACTCTCTTCCTCGTTATCAGTATGGTGGCAACTTGAGTGCTTCATGGAAGGGCATCGATTTGAACATTGCTTTCCAGGGCATAGGCAAGCAGAATGCTTATCTTGACCAGGCGATGGTGCAGCCATTCAGAAACAATTTTGGCAATGTGCCAGCAATCATTGAAGGCAAGTACTGGAGTCCTTTCAACACTGATGCAGAGAATGCGAGTGCTAAGTATCCACGCCTGTCTAATGTGAGCAAAGATAACAACTATGCCACTTCCAGCTACTGGATGTTTAATGGTTCCTATTTCCGTCTTAAGAATGTAACCTTGGGTTATACACTTCCTAAAAACTGGACAAAGTATGTGGGAATAGACCGTACTCGTCTCTATATCAGTGGATCTGATTTGTTCTGTATCAGCAATTATCCTAAGGGCTGGGATCCTGAAATGGGCACAAGTGCTTATCCTATTACTACATCTTTGGTTGTTGGTGTTCAAGTTAATTTTTAAATGAAAAGTATATGAAAGTTAAGATATTTTTAGCTGGTTTGAGCTTGGCATTGGTCTCTTGTGAAAGTATGGATTTGGTTCCAAAGTCTCAAGGTAATACAGCTTCTTGGTATACAAATGAAACAGAGTTGGCTTTGGCGGCTAATGAGTTTTACATATTGGGTTATTGGCAGGAGCCATTAAATTCTTCAGAACAATGGTGTGACAATACAACCTATCGTTTGCAGAACCGCAACCCAGGTAGCAAGGGTACCATTCTTGATGGAACCATGAATGGTCAGCAATATGAGGTTTATGCCTTGTGGGAGCAGAGCTATAAGCTGATAGCCCGTGCTAACACGATGTTGGAAAACATACATAAAGCAGAGGGAAACGTGGCTCAGTCGGTGATAGACCGTTATACGGGTGAGGCTTGTTTTGCCCGTGCTTGCAAATATGCCGATTTGATCTTCTTCTATGGTGATGTTCCTTATTTGGAGAGGACAGAAACGATTACAGAGGCAGAACAGAAGGGGCGTCGTCCAAAAGAGGAGTTAATCCCTCTTGTGTATGCGGATTTTGATAAGGCAATTGAAGGTCTTCCTGTATCATATGGTCAAAGTGCTCCCGTTCATTTTACCAAAGGTGCAGCGATGGCTATGAAAGCTCGTTTTGCTCTTTACATGGGTGATTATGAAATGGCGGAAAAATCCGCAAAGGCCTGTATGGACTTAGGTGTTTATTCTTTGGAACCCGATTATGCCAAACTGTTTAAGCAAAGCACTAAGGTAAACCCAGAAAAGGTCTTTGTCTTGCCTCGCTCAATAGAGAATGATGTCGTATTGGATTCTTGGATTGTGAAGAATGGTCTTCCACGTAATGCTGGTGGGTATGGTTCATACAATCCATCTTGGGATCTGCTGGCATCTTATCTCTGTACCGATGGTTTGCCCATTGACGAATCACCTTTGTTTGATCCTCGTAATCCTTTTAAGAATCGTGATCCTCGTTGCAGCATGACTATTGTGGCTTTCAATACAGAACATTGCGGTTTTGAGTATGACCCAAGTCCTGCAGCAACTACCATTATGAACTATACCACGGGCAAAACTCAGTCAAATCAAGATACTCGTAAGGTTAATCAATATGCTTCCTATACGGGCTTGTTATGGAAAAAGGGTATTGACGCTTCTTGGCTGGAAAATGGTTTGAAGGTAGAACAAGACTATATCATCATGCGTTATGCCGACGTACTCTTGATGTATGCGGAGGCTATGATTGAGCAAAATAAGATAGATGATTCCGTACTCAAGGCTATCAATATGGTTCGTGCCCGTGCTTACGGAGTGGATGTTTCGGAGACTTCTGCTTATCCTGCAGTAAAAATGGGTCCTCAGGAGGAATTGAGAAAGGCAGTTCGTATAGAGCGCCGTATGGAGTTTGCAATGGAAAACTCTCGTTTGCAGGACTTGATGAGATGGAAGTTGGCATCAAAGGCTCTCAATGGTTATAATTATATCATGCTTCAGCCGGATGATTTGTTGAAGAACGTTGTAGAGAAGGGACTTTGGTTCTGGGGAATGACACCGCAGATAGACGAAGATGGCTTGGCAGATTTTTCTGCCCTCTTCAATGCCGGTTATTGTACAACTGGTGCCAAGCGTTCTTTCCCAGATAGAGAATACCTCTGGTCAATTCCTACACATGATATGGAATTGTGCCCTAATCTAACAAATAATCCTGGTTATTAAGCCGGGATTATTCCCTCCCTTCAAATCGTTCATTGTGTAATAGATTTTATAAAGAGATTTACAGATGAAAACAAAAAATATAAATCAAGTAATAGTATGGCTGCTGGTATCTTCTATGAGTATGTTCACGGTGTCTTGTAATGAAGATATAGACAACTCTTTTTCAAGAAATCAATCGGTTATAGAACTTCAGCCATCGGGTGAATTTGTCAAATTGGATGAGAATAATCCTGATGCTACCGCATTGACATTAGACTGGACAACAGCTCACGATTATGGTGATGATTATATAACCACCTATAAGTATGAAATGCGTGTATCTGGAAGTACTGCTGATGAGATAGTGGAATATGAGGATGATGGCCATTTCTCACGTATTTATACTAACAAGCAATTGCAGGAACTTTTGGTCAATCATTTTGGTCAACTTACCAGTACCATTCGTGAGGTGCAGTTTACTGTCACCGCTTCTTTTGAGGGTCCTCGTTTGGTGATACCTGATATAGCTACGGCAAAAGTGAACGTAAAGACTTATGGACCTAAACAGTTTAGTGCAGACGAATTGTTTATGGGTGGTACTGCTGTCGGTGACGAGGACGTACGGCTCGAGGCAAACAATGATGGTACTATCTACTCCTTTACAGGTAAGTTGAATGCCGGTAAGATTAATTTCCCTGTTCATTTCGGAGATGAGGAGAATGCTATTGGGCCAGAAACAGTTGATGCAACTCCCACTTTGGGAGAGATGCCTGCTGTAATCAGTGACCGTTCTGATGCAAATTATTGGATCATTCCTGAAGCTGATACTTATCGCATCACAATCAACATGAATAATCAAACAGTGAAGATTGTTGCAGCTGGTGCAGTTGTTGAGGCTGATCAGGTGTTCTTGGCAGGTTCGGCTGTTGGTGAGCAAGTTGAAATGACCCAGACCTTGGAGAATGAAAACTTGTATGCTTGGCGTGGAGAACTGTCTTCTGGTAGTCTTTATATTCCTTTCACTTTCGAAGGTGAACAGAAGATGTCGGCAGTTCCAATGCAGGAAGGTAACCATGATATCAATGATGGTCAGTCTTCTTCGTTCACTCAGGTGACGACAAATACGGCAGCAACATCGCGTCATTGGACTATTCCAAGTTCTGGTGTATATCGCATCGTTCTGAATAAAGAAGAAAAGACTGTAACCATCTATTCCGACAAGACTGATTTACAGCCAAAAACGGTTAGTTGGAACAACACCACTTTGGGTATCAACCCTTATAAGACAACTATAGAAAAGTTGTATATGTATGGTACGTTCAATGCTTTTGATCATGATCCTGGTGCCTTCACTGGTTATCAAGATAAGTTCAATCTGTACCCAAGTTTAGCAGATCCTTGTGTGTTTGTATATAAAGGTGATGCGCTCCCTCGTAGCTCACAAAAGGATGAACGAGGAAATGTCGTACAGGCTTCGGTGAAGTTTGCCGTTGATAACCATAATAATAATGTGTATGCTTTTGGTTCTACAGCCGATGCTAAGCGTAATGACCACAATGGTTACATCACAGCCAAGTTGGGCGTTGAAGAGAAAACGGTAGAAGGTCAGAGCCATAACCGCTATGCTTACTTTATTATTCCTGAGGGCTGCAACTTTGTTGTGGTGAATGTGAGAAACAACACAGTTTTATTTGATAAGAAATAATCAATAATATTAGATAATTATGCAAATGGAAAAATATATGTCAGGAGCCAAAACGACGATTATGTCATTGGCACTCATCGTTTCATCTCTCGTTGTCGGAACTTCATGTTCCGACAGCGATGATCTGGGAACGACTGATTATAGTTGGAATATTTCTGGTAACAAGGTTGTGAATATCAAGCCAGAGCGTTATAAGTTCCTCCGTAACCCATTGCAGGGTTGGAATATCTATACGGGTATTGGCAGTGGAATGATGGATAATTTCTGGGATATCTATGATAATTTTGAGTCTTCTGTAGGTCCTGTGAAAGTGTCGGATTATGGTACAACCTGTTATATCCGTGGTGCATGGAGTGACTTCAATCCAGAAGAGGGTGTTTATATTTGGCAAGATGGTGTAGATACCGAACCCGCCAGAAGATTCCGTATGTTAGTAAATGGCGCCAAGGAGCGAAACTTGAAACTGGCTTTTACTTTTGTGGTTGATAGCCGTGACAAGCATTATAATTTTACTCCAAACTATGTGAAAGAAGCAGGTTGCAAGGGATATGTGACTACTACAGGTAGTGTGAAGGTTTGGTCGCCATATCCTGACGATCCTATATTCCAGGAGAAATATGCCAAATTCTTGAAAGATTTTGCAGCTAAGTACAATGATCCAGACGTGACCAATTATGTGAGCGGATTTGGTTTGGGCAAATGGGGTGAAACACATTCCCTGAAATATTGGGCAGTTGACACTCCCAACGAGTCAGAGAAGCGAACAGAGAAGGAGGTAAAATACGATGTGTTTGAGTGGATCACCGACTTGATGTCGCAAACTTTCACAAAGGTTCCTGTCTTCATCAACTATCACCGTTGTCTATTGAGTAGCAAGGAGTTTGATGGAGCACCTGTTGATGATTCTGCCGAGTTGATAGAAAGAGCTGTCAAGAAAGGTTTTGGACTTCGTCATGATGCATTTGGTATGAAACAATATTACAAGGATTGGGAGCGCGGCATCGCAACTACTTATCGCTATCAATGTCCATTTATTATGGAAGGCGGTTGGGTAGAGTCATCTCATGGTGGTTCTATCAAGGGTGATGGTTATGCCAATTATAAAGAGGTGAGAAAAGGTGAGTTTGATGAGGCTAAGGGTGCTAATGTGAATATGATGGATTTCCGATTCAACAACAAGCCACAGGCAGGTGAAACCCATTCTTGGTTTAATGCAGCATACAATTTGGTAGAAGAATTCATAGCAGAAGGTGGTTATCGCCTTTATCCAGATAAATTATCTGTTCCCGAGAATGCTTCTGCAGGCGCAAAGGTTACCTTAACACATCGTTGGTCTAACTTGGGCTGGGGATATTGTCCTACTAATCTACCTCAATGGAATCAGAAGTATAAGGTGGCATTTGCCTTGTTGGACAAGAATACAGAGAAACCTGTCAAAGTCTATGTAGATGCTTTGCCAAAAGTTTCTGATTGGGTGAAGGGTAAGCCTCATACTTACAGTACAGAGATTACATTGGAAGGTGTAACTTCTGGTCAATATACTTGGGCTGTTGGTATCGTAGATACAGCAAAGGACAACAATATAGGCATTTATATTTCTGCACGAGATGAATATCAGACAGCAGATGGATGGGTAAAACTTTCAGATGTAACTATTAAATAATGAAAAGATATATATGTGCAAGAAATTCCTCATAACGATAATTGCGTTTCTGAGTTCCCTTATGGTGGAGGCTTCTGAAATTCTGGTGGAAGCAGAGAGCTTCCACCAGAAGGGAGGTTGGGTTGTTGATCAGCAATTTATGGACCAAATGGGCTCTTCTTATTTGTTGGCACATGGAATGGGTAAACCTGTGGATGATGCTACGACAACTATACACGTGAAAGAAGGTGGTCTCTACTATATATATGTAAGGACATACAATTGGACTGCTCCTTGGAGCAAAAAGTCTGGGCCAGGTCGCTTTTCTTTGTCTGTTAATGGAAAAATCATTTCTAAGGTATTGGGCGCTGAAGGAAAGGACTGGCAATGGCAAAAAGTTGGTAAAATGAGGCTCAAGACAGGTACAAACAGTTTGGCTTTGCATGACTTGACAGGTTTTGAGGGCCGTTGTGATGCTGTCTATATGACAACCGATGAAGTTCAGTCTCCTGTAGGACTTGATACAAAAGCAACAGATCTACTTCGCAAACGTCTTCATCCACAAGTCATTTTAAAGCAGAAGAACTACGATTTTATCGTGATAGGTGGTGGTATCGCAGGTATGTGTGCTGCCGCTTCTGCCGCCCGATTGGGGTGTAAAGTGGCTTTAGTCAATGACCGTCCTGTTTTAGGAGGTAATAATTCTTCAGAGGTACGCGTACATTTAGGAGGAACAATAGAGATGATGCCCAATCAGGGATTGGGAAGGATGATTCGTGAGTTTGGACATTCTAAAGGTGGTAATGCTCATCCCGGCAACTTCTATGAAGATACCAAGAAAGATTCCTTTATTCTTGCCGAGAAAAATATA
>OGMR01000430.1_pt1 | contig 20554 bp, 11 predicted proteins | sample 1573251 | NCBI WGS metagenome assembly OGMR01 (sample SAMEA2581979, study PRJEB24529) | metagenome | biome: Human gut stool | place: China | collected 2011
TTGATGTGAGCATACCTGCCACACCGCCTTCAAGCATAGTGATTTTGCCTGCTACGGTGTCATTAGTAGGATTTTGAAGTCGTGAATAGAAATATCCGCTTGCTTTTAAATCAAAGAGATTTCCCATTTCCACGCTTGAATCGTATTTATAAGTTGTGCTTTGAACAATAGGCAAAACCCTTGGTTCGCCGTTTTTTGGGCGGTATGCGCCCTGCACACAGATTGTACCTAATTTCATAATATAACATTCCTTTGCTTAGGTTGTGAATAAACAGCCTTATTATTTTAAATTTTGGTTTCCTTACATTCTCAATCATTTAAAAAATGTTTCATAATGCTTGGCCCGTTTTCAATAAAGTTACCTGTTTCTTTAGCTGTTTCTTCATTGATGGTGTCAACACCGTCAATTTCATTTTGCTTGTGGTAAATAAGATAAGGAACAGGGTCACTTGCGTGTGTGCGGGTAACAATCGGAGTAGGATGGTCAGGCAAAATCATGATTTTGTAATCATCATATTTTTTAAGTCCGTCAAAAATAATCGGCAAAACTCTCTCGTCAATAAGTTCAATTGCTCTTACTTTATTTTCCGGCTCGTTTCTGTGGCCGCATTCATCCGGAGCTTCAAAGTGAACATATACAAGATCGTTTCTTTCCAAGCAGTCAATTGCGGCTTTTGCCTTGCCTTCAAAATTGGTATCAATATATCCTGTTGCACCCTCAACTTCGGCAACTTCCATTTTAGCACAGCCGCCGATACCTTTAATAAGGTCAACAGCAGATACAACCGCACCTTTAATACCGTAAATTTCTTCAAACGGTGAAAGTGCAGGTCTCTTGCCCTCACCCCAAAGCCAAATTGAGTTAGCAGGTCTTTTGCCTGCTTTCTTTCTGGCAATGTTTACCGGGTGGTCTTTAAGCAAGTCGTAGCTTTTTTTCATCAATTCAATAAGCGGCTTTGCATTTTCGCTTGTTGAAAGATATTCTGTGATAACCTTGCCTGTAATATCGTGTGGAGGTGTCATTTTGCCAAGGTCGGTTGTACCGTTATTCCAAATTAAGCAGTGGCGGTATGATACGCCCGGGTAAAACTTGAATTCATCTGTACCAAGCTTTTCATCTATATATTTGATAAGTATTTCTGCTTCTTCTGTTGAAATATCATCTGCGCAGTAATCTTCAATAGTCTTTTGCTCATACGGTAAATCATCTTCCGAAAGAGTAACAAGGTTTGTACGAAGTGAAACATCGCTCGGCTTCATATCAATACCGATTGACGCAGCTTCAAGCGGGCTTCTGCCGGTATAATATTTCATTGGGTCAAAGCCTAAAACGCTCATATTTGCAACATCAGAGCCGGGTTTTAAACCATCGGCAACAGTTTTTATAAGCCCAACTTCACTTCTTTTTGCAAGAAAGTCCATATTCGGCTTTTTTGCGCACATCATTGGTGTTTTACCGCCGAGTGCAGGTACGGGATAGTCAGCCATACCGTCATATAAAACAACTACATATTTCATATCTGCTAATTCCTTTCGATATGTATAATATTATTTAAAGTAGTTTACGCCGCTTTCAAAGATTTTCATATCCTTTTCAAACGGAACATTGGCATAAAGGTCATTGCCTTTTCTTTCAACATGGCCCATTTTACCGAGGACTCTGCCGTCAGGTGATGTAATACCCTCAACTGCGCAAACAGAACCGTTAGGGTTAAACGGCATATCGCTTACAGGTGTACCCTCAAGGTTAACATACTGTGTTGCAACCTGTCCGTTTTCAATAAGCTTTTTCATTACATCGTCATTTGCTACAAATCTGCCTTCACCGTGGCTTATAGGCACTGCAAATACATCGCCTGCATTTACACTGCTAAACCAAGGTGATTTAACACTTGCAACTCTTGTATAAGCCATTGAAGAAATGTGCCTGCCGATTGTGTTAAATGTAAGAGTAGGGTCATCTTCGCCGATTTCCTTGATTTCACCGTAAGGTACAAGGCCAAGCTTTATAAGTGCCTGGAAACCGTTGCATATACCGAGCATTAAACCGTCACGGTTGTTAAGAAGTTTTGTAACTGCTTCTCTAACCTTTGGATTTCTGAATGTTGTAGCAATAAATTTACCTGAGCCTTCAGGTTCGTCACCGCCGGAGAAACCGCCCGGAAGCATAATAATTTGTGATGATTCAATTTCTTCTACCATTTTATCAATTGTTTCATTGATAGCGGATGATGAAAGGTTGTTTACTACAAGGATACTTGTATCTGCACCGGCTTTTTCAAATGCTCTTGCCGAGTCAACTTCGCAGTTAGTACCCGGGAATGCAGGAATAAATACTTTTGGCTTTGCAACTTTATTTTTAGCTACAAATATTGAGCGTTCCTTGTAAAGAGGAACATCATATGGCATTTTGGCTTTTTTGCCTGAATCTGTTGCAAATATTTTTTCAAGCTTGCCGCACCAAGCCCCGATAAGTTCGTCAACGGTTTGCACATCCCCGTCAATGATAAATACACCGTTATCATTTGTTTTACCGAGAGTGATACCGTCATATGTATTTTCATCTGCAAGTTCAACTACAAATGAAGCTTCCTTTGCTGCAAATAAAGTTTGCTTATCAAGCCCCTGTGCAAAGGTGAAGCCGAATTTGTTACCAAATGCCATTTTGCATACGCAAGCGGCCGCACCGCCCTCTTTAATAACAGAAGCTGAAAGGATTTTTCCGTTTCTTATTCCTTCATATACGCTTACCATAAGTTCCATAGCTTTATCATAAATCGGCAAGCCTGTTTCATCATCAATAGGAAGTTCAAGAAGTTTAACTGTTGAATTTATACGCTTAAATTGTGCAGAAACTGTTTTTGAAGCTTCGCTCATACCCACTGCGAAAGAAACAAGGGTAGGCGGTACATCAAGGTCGTTAAAGCTGCCGCTCATTGAATCTTTACCGCCGATTGACGGGCATTTGTAACCAACCTGTGCAGTAAGCGCACCCAAAAGTGCTGCGGTAGGTTTGCCCCAGCGTGCCGGTACATCGTTAAGTCTTTCAAAATATTCCTGGAAAGTGAGCCTTGCTTGTGATGGGTCACAGCCGACGCACGCAAGCTTTGCAAGTGATTCCGATACAGCAAATGCTGCCGAATGGAATGGTGACCAGCGTGAAAGTTTAGGAATAAAACCGTAGGCCATAACAGTGGCTGTGTCTGTTTCGCCCTCTAAAACAGGGATTTTTGCAACCATTGCTTCTTCAGGGGTAAGCTGATACTTGCCGGCATAAGGCATAAGTACGGTTGAAGCACCGATTGATGAGTCAAAGCGTTCAACAAGCCCCTTTTGGCTGCAAACTTCAAGGCGTGAAAGGTTAGCTTTAAGTGCGTCTGCAAGTGAAAGGCTTTCAAGGCAGGTTGGCACTTCATTTCTGTAATTTTTATTTTCATCTACCGATGTAATTTCAACTTTTGCGTGCTGGGTTACGCCGTTTGTGTTGAGGAAATCACGGCTGAGGTCAACAATTTTGTCGCCTCTCCAGGTCATTTCAAGCCTGTTTTCATCTGTAACCACTGCTACAACGGTAGCTTCAAGGTTTTCTTCATTTGAAAGTGCAATGAATTTTTCAACATCTTTTTTATCAAGAACTACTGCCATTCTTTCCTGTGATTCGGAAATAGCAAGCTCTGTTCCGTCAAGCCCGTCATATTTCTTCGGTACTTTGTCAAGGTCGATTTTAAGTCCGTCTGCAAGTTCGCCGATAGCAACGGAAACGCCGCCTGCACCGAAGTCATTGCAACGCTTAATCATTTTAGCCACTTCGGCTTTGCGGAATAAACGCTGAATTTTACGCTCGGTAGGTGGGTTACCCTTTTGTACTTCTGCACCGCAGGTTTCAATTGATGATGAGTTGTGCGCTTTTGATGAGCCTGTTGCACCGCCGCAGCCGTCACGGCCGGTTCTTCCGCCGAGAAGTACGATTACATCATCTTTTTGCGGGCATTCTCTTTTTACATTATCTTTTGGTGATGCACCTATAACAGCGCCAATCTCCATTCTCTTTGCTACATAGCCCTCATCATAAAGTTCTGTAACTTGGCCTGTTGCAAGGCCGATTTGGTTACCGTAGCTTGAATATCCGGCAGCAGCGCCTGTGGTAATCTTGCTTTGCGGCAATTTAGCATCAAGTGTTTCTTCAAAAGGAGTGGTAGGGTCGCCTGCGCCGGTAACACGCATTGCCTGGTAAACATAAGCTCTGCCTGAAAGCGGGTCACGGATTGCACCGCCAAGGCAGGTTGCAGCACCGCCGAAAGGTTCGATTTCAGTAGGGTGGTTGTGAGTTTCATTTTTAAACTGAACAAGCCACTGCTCTGTCTTTCCGTCTATTTGAACAGGAACTTCGATTGAGCAAGCGTTGATTTCTTCGCTTTCATCAAGGTTGTTAACAAAACCGCGCTTTTTAAGTACCTTTGTACCGATGCAAGCCATATCCATAAGGCAAACGATTTTATCCCTGTCACCGTAAACTTCTTTTCTTATATCAAAATACTGCTCTAAAGCTTTGTTGATAGCTTCGGTATATTTTCCGCTGTCAATTTTAATTTCGTCAAGCTCTGTTGCAAAAGTGGTGTGGCGGCAATGGTCAGACCAATATGTATCAATAACTTTAAGCTCTGTAAGGCTTGGGTTTCTGCCCTCGTCATTTTTAAAATAATCCCTTACCCAGCATAAATCTGCAATGCTCATTGCAAAGCCCATTGATGCATGGTAAGCTTTGATTTCTTCATCGCTCATTTCAATAAAGCCGTCAATTCTTGCAATGTCGGCTGGAATTGATGATTTAATGTCAAGCGATTCAGGAATTTCAAGCGATGCAACCCTTGATTCAACAGGGTTGATGATGTAATTTTTAATCTTTTCAAATTCATCATCGGTAATGTCGCCTTTAACTGCAATAATTTTTGCGTACTGAATAACAGGGCGTTCACCGGCAGTCAAAAGCTGAATGCACTGTGCGGCAGAATCTGCTCTTTGGTCATACTGCCCTGGCAAAAATTCAGTTGCAAAATACCTGTAATCTTCCGGAATTGAAAGTTCGGTATAAACATTGTCAAGGTTTGGCTCTGAAAGAATTTGCTTTACCGCAAGATTAAATTCTTCTTCGGTAAGGCCCTGTGCATAGTAACGGTTGATAATTCTTAAATCATCAAGAGCGTTTAACCCTACATTGTCACGCAAATCTGCAAGAGTTTGGCCTGCTTCAATGTCGTTTCCCCTTTTTTTCTCAACAAAAATACGAAAAACTTTAGCCATATTTTTTGTTCTCCTTTTGTCATCTTAACTTGATGTATATAATATACATTCCTATTTTAACACAAACGCACCGCTTTTCATATAGCAAAATTATATTTTTATATAAAAAATTAAATAGAAAAAATCTTAAAATTTAATAAAAATTTACAAAACATATTCAATAACACCACAATTTATGCTATAATTGTTAATGGAAATATATGACACAGTCATTTCATATACACTTTGGATAATACATAAAATTATTCTAAAGGGGGAGATAGAAATATACAGCGTTAGTGATGATGATGTTTACGAGGTTGATTTTATGAACCTCGTCGTAGATAAAGCAGACGGATTAAAAGTTGTTGATTGCGACAATCATTTTTGTGAATTTACAGGCGTACATCCGTCTAAAATCAAACAGGGAAAGCTCTTTCTTCACGATATAATAAAGCCTATTTACAGGGAAGAAATTATGCGTGTTCTTTGCAAAAAAAATTCGCCGTATGTTTATTTTGATGCCGAGTTTGTGGATAAAGATGAAAATGAAGTTTTTATTCACTGCACAGGTCAAAATTATGAGGAATCAAGCCTTTGCAGGCTCACTTTGGCGGATGTGTCAAAATCGCAGGAATTGCAGCTTCAGCTTCGCAAAAAAGCCAAGGAAATGAACTATCTTATTGACCTTGTAACAGGCGGTGTCTGCCTGTTTAAAGTTACAAGCGATATGCATATTGAAGTGCATTATTTAAACGAGGGTGCGTGCAGAATTTTCGGCACTACCAAGCAGGCGTACGCTCAGCAGATTTATCGCTTGGATGAGCTTATTCATCCTGATGATAAAAGCAAGGTTTTTCAAGCTATCGGAAAGGCTATGGCTACTGACGGCGAGTGCGATTTGGAAATAAGAACCATAGTTCATAAAAACGAATATAAATGGTGTAAATTTAATGCTGCCATTCAAAAATACGATGAGGATAATACCCCGATTTTTCACGCTATGATTACGGACATTACCCGTATTAAAGAAGCGGAGGAAGAGGCGGATAAAATGAGCGATATGCTCGTTGAAATGTTTAAAAATTTGCCTGACCCTATTTTTTGCACCGATACGCAGGATATTTGGCAGCTTCAAATCGTCAGCGAAGATTTTATTAAATTTTTGGGCTTTACCCGTTTTCATATTTTTGAAGAGCATAAAGGCAGGCTTGATGATTTTGTAAGCGAAAGGGAAGCAAAATTTATTGAAGCGCAAATCAAAAAGCAAATTGCAGAAGGCAAAAGCACCACTGTTTCAAGGTACAGTGTGCGTACTAAATCCGGCAGATTTATTGTTGTTGAAGACAGGCGAAAGCTTGTAAGGCAGGCGGATGGCTCATATTCAATGATTTGCAGGCTTAAAAATGTAACAAATACATATTCGGAAATGTTTTAATAAAGATGGCTGTTAAACCAACAGCCATCTTTATTTTTGTTTGGTGTGCGACAAAAAAGATGATTTTAGTTTAATTGTGAACAGTTTGTTAAATATTACCAAACAACACCTATAATTTTTGTAGATTATAACGGAAGAAAATTTGATTGTATTTATTGAAATAAAAGTAAAATAATATTATAATTAAAGTGTGTATTACTTTGAGAATAATAAGATATTACTCTCGGGAATTTTGGGCGAAACAAATTTTAAAAGGAGATTTGCGTATGAAAAGAAAAAGCAAAAAGATAATCAGCGTTTTTCTTGCTATCCTTATGGCAGTAACGGGCGTAATGCCTGCTGTAACCGCCTTTGCCGGTGACGGTGTTGAAAACTTTTGGGATATTCAAATGTTCTATAAGGATACCGATACCATTGTACCTGAATATGTGGATGAAACGGCAGCAGAAAAGCAGGAATATGTTGAAACTATGAAGGAGGGCCAAAAGCTCAACCTTACATATAAGTTGCTTAATGCAGAAATGCCGGATAACTGCTATGTTAAATGGTACAGCGATATGCCGACTTTGGTTGATGTTGACCAAAACGGTGTAGTTAAAGCTTTTGACTCATCAAAGGGTGCGGTAATCCAAAGCTGGATTGATAATGAAGTTAAGCCTATTCCTCTTGTTGGTAAACTTATGGCAACTGTTCTTGAAAAAGCACTTTTCAATGATAAGGTTGATATTGACTCAATGGATACCGAAGCCATTATTGATATTGTTGAAGCGGCTTTCGGCTCCGATTCGCCGATAGCAGGTTGGATTGATTCATATAAGGGTCAACTTGTTGATTCACTTCGTAAGTATCTTAATAATATTAACTCGGTTATTCATGTGGCTCTTTATAATAAAGAGGGTGAAGAAATCGGTAATGATAAGCTTCGTATCAATGTTGTTAAAAGCGATGAATGGTATGCGGCTTTCCTTCCAAACGGAACTCATATTACAAATAAATCTACCGTTCCTACTACCGTAGCGGTAGGTTCTACTGTTCAACTTTACGCTATCACAACTCCGCTTCGCCTTCACTATAAAACGATGTATTCTGTTAAGAGTTCATCAGTCTTCACACAGGGCAAAGTTGTTGCCACTGTTAATGACAGCGGCCTTGTAACCTTTAAAAATAAGGGCAAGGTTACAATTATGGCTTCGCCTGATACAGAAGATATTATCAATGGTATTTTGAAATTGGTAAATAAATTTTATGAAGTTAACGGTACTATTGATTCTGATAAACTTGCGGGTATTCTTATTGATTATATCGGCATTGATATAAACAGAGCGGTGCTTGCAGCTATACTTGATGTTTGCTTTGCAATTAAGGATATTGTCGGTGATACAGCTAACCCTGTTCAGCTTACTGCAACAGCTATTAAACTTATCAGTAACCTCGTTCTTCAATTTGTATATAACGATTCAATCACATTTGAAGTTGTTGATTCACAGCCCCTTGAAAGTTTTGAAATTTCAGGTGCAAACACAGTTCAGGAAGGCTCACAAATTCAGCTTTCAATTACAGATATTAAACCTTCAACGGGCAATACATCTGATATTGTATGGTCATCATCAGACCCAAGTGTTGCTTATGTTGACCCTGTAACAGGTACAATCACGGGTAGGGATGCCGGCGGTTCATTCGGTAATATTTCAACAAAGAAATGTACTATCACAGCCACATCAAAAGCAAATAATGTTTCAAGGGAACTTCAGCTTACCGTAACGGGTAAAACGGGTAAATACCTATCCGATGTAGAAATAACCGGTGATAATTACCTTGAAATAGGGCAGGAAACAGATCTTGCCTACGCAGTATATCCAAAGCGTGTTGCTGAAAGCAGTAACCTTTATATAACTTGGGGTATGGTGACCGGTGAGGATAAAGACGGTAACACAACTTATTCCTGGGCAACTGCCGATACTCCTGCTACCGATGGCAGAGGTCAGATTGACAGCGCAGGTCACTACTCGGTAGTATCCGGCGGGCAATCGGTTGTTGTGTTAAAGGCGCAAACGGGCTACTACCTTTCAAACAATAATTTCTATGAAATTTCTTCCAAAACTGCAACATTTGATATGTCAAACGGTATTCCGGTTGAAAATATCACAATAGATGTTGACAGCGCACTTGGTATTGCAGGCAAAATAAATAAAACAACAGATGTAACCGTAGGTGACAGAACATATAAATATGTATCTGTCAGCGCAGGTACACAGTATGCAGGCTTGGGTGCTAAGCTTACAGCAACGGTTGAGCCTGAAACTGCTTCAAACAAAAATCTTACTTGGGTAGTTGATAACGGATATTATTCGAAAAAGCTTTCCGATGATACCCATACTGCCGAGATTACTCAAAAAGCCGGCCACGAAAATGCTGATACATTTAATGTATATGCCGTTTCGGCAGACGGTCGTGTAAAATCAAATGAAATTACGGTTACGGTAGCTAAAAATACTGCCGATTCCAATACAATTGATGAAGATTCATACAGTGTGGTTAGGGGAAAGACTGCCGACGCTACACATACTATCAAATTCAGCGGTTCAGACGGTACATATTCAGCTTGCTACAAATGTAACTGGTATTCAAGTGATGAGAGCGTATTTACAGTTGAAGCAAAGAATAATGATAACAGGGACGCTGTTATTACCGGTGTTGATGTAGGTACTGCCACACTTTACTGCGTATCTGCCGACGGTGGTATTGTTGATACAGCCGAAGTTACGGTTTATCCTGATAAGGAATATCTCCAAAATATTGTTAACCTGTGTGATTCAACAGTAGTTAAAAAAACAAGTGAAAATAAAGCACTTTATAAGCAATATTGCGGTAAGCTTGACCTTGCGTATTATGTTCTTTACGATTCACCGCTGGCAAGCCAGGATACTTGCGATACATACGCTTCCGAACTTCTGTATGCATTTTATAAAATAGGCGGATTTATCGGAATTTTGGGTGTTGATATTTTAGGAACAAACAAAACTCCGCTTGAAAGTAATCATGTAACTGTTAAAGTTGCGACAGCAGGTATATATACTAATTATAAATATGACTTCGATATGCAGTTGAAACCTGCAAATGCAATGTATAATAACATTGAATGGGAGTCATCAAATCCAAATATTGAAATTGATAAAAACGGTGTTGCCAAGCCGAAAAAGAATGAGGCTTGCTCGGCAATGATTACCTGCACGGTAACCGACTATATGGGTACAAAGTCAAGCAATTTTGCATTCCTCACTTTTGCTAAAATTCCTGTAACAGGTGTTTCGCTTGATACAGATACTATCACAGGCGGAAAGATAGGCGAAACTCAAACCCTTAAAGCAACTGTTACACCAAAGGGTACAGCGGGTATCGGCGCAAGCTGTACTGATGTATATTGGTATTCAAGTGATGAAAATATTGCAACTGTTGACCAAAGCGGTGTAGTAAGCTTTAAAGAGGGCGGCGATTGTGTAATCACCTGCCAAACTTTTGACGGCGGATATGAAGCAAAATGTAATGTTAATGTTGTTACAAACTATACAGCACTTGAAAATCTTGTTAAATCATATAATGACCAGCAGCTTAACAGTATAAACTATTATCCTGACAGCTGGGAAAATTTCACAAATACTATGAATAAGGCTCAAACTATGATTAACGAAAACAATAGCTCGCAGGCTAAAGTTGACGCAATGGTTATTGAGCTTGAAGAAGCATATAACAGCCTTGAAAAATATAATTACATTCAAAAGGTTGAACTTTACCTTGACGGTGAACCTACAAAGGAATTTTATCAGTACGATTTAAAAGTTCTTAAAGACGGTTTCAGCTATAAAAACGCTGTGCTTGACCTTAATGTAAGGCTTTATCCTAACAACGGGTCATACAAATCTGTTACTTGGGAATCATCAAACGAACTTATCAGTGTAACTGAAGACGGTAAATGCACCCCAACCAAGAATGAATCTTGCTACGGTTTAATTACCTGCACGGTTGAAGACCATTTCGGTAATAAATATCAAGATACTGTTTGGGTATCGTATGCATTTAATCCGGTAACGGAAGTTGTTGTTTCACCGGCAACTATTTCGGGTGCAATCGGCTCAACTTATCAGCTTTCTAAAACCATAAAGCCTGAAGGCACAGGCCTTGCACATATTGGTGCGGCAAGTATTAAAAATGTTTACTGGGAATCTGATGACGAAAATATTGCAACGGTTGATGAAAACGGACTTGTAACATTCGTTTCTGCCGGTGCTACAACTGTTCGCTGTGTATCATATGACGGCGGTATATACGGTGAATGCCATGTATCGTCAGACGGTGACCGTACCGTACTTAAAGGAAGAGTTGATGAATACAAAGATATTGATTATAAAGACTATGCATATGATTACGGGCAAACATTTAAAACTGCATATGAAACTGCGGTTAATGCCCTTACGGATGATACTTTAAGCCAAAATGAAATTGATGAAATTGCTGAAAATCTTTTAAATGCTTATAATGAAATGATACAGCATCCTTATATTCATGTAACAGATGCAACTATCACATATAAAACATTTGCTAAGCCGCTCGCAGGCAAATATGAAGAAAAGGAAAGCGGAACAGTCGGTGATAATAACAGCGTATCCGTTAACCTTGATAACGGTAAGTATTCAAATTATAATGATTATAATAAGATTGAGCTTACATCATCAGTTGCACCTAAAGGCGCAATGTATAAAACATTCAGCTGGAATGTGCTTGATTCATATCAAATGACTTCATCAATAAGTGACCAAACAATTACTCTTACACCTAAAAAAGCAAAAGAGGGTGCTTGGGCAAAAGTTAAAATTACTTATACAGATGAATATGACAGAACATTTGAAAAAACAGTTAATGTAACAATGAGTGACAAAGTTGCAACCGGCTTTGATATTACCGAAAGTGCACTTACATTTAATGCAACATCACCTGAAACCCAGCTTGCTTACACACTTTCAGGTACACCTGAATTTTCAACAGTCAATTGGCAGTCAAGTGATGAAAATGTTGTTAAAGTATCAAGCGATGGCAAACTGACCTTTGTTGAAAAGGGCGAAGCTGTAATTACGGGTACTGCATTTGACGGTGGGTTTACAGATAAAGTTAAAATAACTGTAATAACCGATTTCAGCGCTCTTGCTTCAAAGCAAAATACATATAACAATATTATTGAAAGTGTAAAAGATACTTACACTTATACCAGGGCAAGCTTGGATGTACTCAGTGCGGCAGTAGCAGACGCCAAAACTATGATTGATGATGGCAAAGCTACTCAAGCCGAGGCAAACGCAATGCTTAAAAGGCTTAATGATGCGTATGATGCGCTTGTTCCTTATGTTGCAACAACCGGTGTTGAAATCGGATATGAAGAAGCAACAGGGGTTACAAGTGAAAACGCGGGCTTCATTAGATTTACAGGTACATTATTAAACGGTAAATGCATAAATCTTGTTGCTAATGAACTTCCTAAAGGTTCGGTTTATAAATCAGTAGAATGGACTTCATCAAACAGCAATGTTTCTGTTAACGAAGAGGGCGTTGTTACTAATAAAACCGGCATGGCAAATGCTTCGCAAATCACTTGCACAGTTACAAACGAAAAGGGTGAAACCTGCTCGTCAAGCGTTTGGGTAACATTTGTAAGATACGGTGTTAAAGCTATAAGCTTTGCTGATGAAAAGGTATTCGGCGCTCCTGCTCAAACAGTTACCCTTTCACCTGAATTTGATATTGACGGTTCGGTTTCCGTAATTAAAGATTGCTTTTATTCATCTGATAACGAAGATGTTGCCACTGTTGACCAAAACGGTGTTGTAACATTCGTAACACAGGGTGAAGCAGTGATTACAGTTATATCAAAAGACGGTGGTTATAAAGCTACAATTAAAGCATATACCACTTGGGACACAACAGCACTTAAAGCTGCAATTGATGAGGCTGAAAAAATCACACCGACAGATTATGAAGTGTCATATGCAAATACATTTACATCTGCACTTAATAAGGCAAATGAAGTGTATGCAAATATGTATGCAACACAGCCGGAAATAAACGATGCCTGCACAGCCCTTACAGAAGCTATGACTGTACTTGGTGAGCATAAGTTTATCGTACCTGAAATCAATATTAAAAATGGTGATACCGTGCTTGAAGAAACTGCACTTATTCAAGTTCCTGAAGATACGCAAACAGCAAATCTTTCACTTGCACTTAATGACGGTGCAATGGTAAAATCATTTGAAATCACTGCAAGTGATGAAAACGGAGCTTCGGCTCAAATTAACGGCGGCGATGTTGTTATTACCAAAACAGCAGATACCGGCTCACTTAAACTTAATGTTAAAGTGATTGATGAGTGGGATAGGGAATATACAAAAACTTATACATTTAATGTAATCAATACTGTTATTCCGGTAACTTCACTTGAACTCACGGTTGACGGCCAAGCAGTATCCGGTAATTATACAGCAAGTGCAGGCGGCAGGTATTCAAACTTTAAAGGTGTTGCAATCGGATATAATCCTACTCCGGCTGATGCCAATGCAATTACTTCGGTTGAATATAAAGTGTCAAATGTTTTGCAGTTTGAAATTGATTCAAACGGTAATCTTAAACTTACAAATACAGGTGCGGCGTCATTAAGAAAATCAGTAGCAACTACTGTAACGGTTACTGTTACCAATGCTGACGGTTCAAGCGCAACTGCATCATTTGATTTCACACTCACAAGGGCTTAAGGAGGCAGATATGAATAAGATGTTTAAAAAATGGTTATCTGTACTTCTTGCGTTTATAATGGCAACGCTCTGCCTGTCGGCAGTCGTTGCCTTCGGCAGTGACAGTGTGGCTATAAATGAAACTAATTTTCCTGACGCAAATTTCAGAGAATTTGTTAAAGATTATGATTTGGATGGTAACGGATCTTTGAGTGCCGAGGAGAGAAATATTGTAACCATTATGACTGTATCTGATGATTACGAAATCAAAACTCTTAAAGGTATTGAATATTTTTCAAATATCAAAATTCTTCGCTGCAGTAATATTGGACTTGAAGAACTTAATGTTTCAGCTCTTAAAGATTTAACAACCTTGACTTGTATGGGTAATGAACTTAAAGAGCTTAACCTTGTTGAAAATAATAAGCTTAAAACATTAAATTGCACAGGTAATGAGCTTACTTCAATTGCCCTTTTGTCATCAGCGTTAACTACGCTTGACTGCCGCGGTAACAGCCTTGCAAAATTGGATGTTACACACGAAACTGCGCTTGAAACACTTTATTGTGCAAATAATCAGCTTTCTTCGCTCAATTTATCACAAAATACAAATCTAACTAAGTTAAACTGCACAATAAATCATATTACTTCGCTTGATTTAAGCAAAAATACCAAGCTTGCAAATGTTACAAACGCAATGATTGGTGACCAAACGGTTGACCTTAAGGCAACATTTGAAAATTCTTTAATTTATGTTCCTTTTAAAAACAGCGGGCTTGATTCAAGCAATTATGTTACAAGTTCACTTGAACAGTTCGGTGACGGTTCAGGCTTCAATTTTGAAAGTTTTTATGCTTTTGATGTATCTGAAATTGATAACGGTATTACATATGAATGTAACACCAAGCTTGATTCAAGTGAAAATATGATAGTAAAAGTTAATGTTACAAGGGATTTCTATCAGGTAGGCTTTTATGCTGACAGTGATTATTCTTCCCTTATCGGCAGAACATTTGCGTACAGCGGTAACAAAGCGCCTAATCCGCCTGCTATCACTCCACCGCAATGCAAGGCATTTGATACTTGGAATGAGTCGGTTGAAAATATTACAAGTGATAAAAAGGTTTATGCAAATTGGAAAGATGCGCACACATATGAACTTGCTTCATTTGCAAATGGCACAGCAACAGTTAAATGCTCCGTATGCGGCGATAGCTTTACTTTAAGCTTTATTGACGCAGTAAATTCAAAGAAGGGCGATTCAAATTACAGCCCATATCTTGATGTTTGCAGTGACGGAGTAATAAACGCAAAAGATTACTCAATATTAAATAAAATGCATTAAGATAAAAAGCACATCAAATTGATTTGATGTGCTTTTTTGTTTACTAATTATTATGTTTGTGCTATTATAAAAATCAATAATTTATTATTTGAGGGAAGATTATGAATATTCTTGTGCTTGATGATGAGGTCGAGATTGCTGATCTTGTTGAACTCTTTTTAAAAAACGAGGGATATAATGTTTATAAGTTTTATTCTGCAAAGGAAGCTTTAAAATGCATTGAAGAAACGAAGCTTGATTTGGCACTGCTTGATGTAATGCTTCCCGATACAGACGGGCTTTCAATTCTTAAAAATATCAGGGCAAAGGGATATTGCTTTCCTGTAATTATGCTTACTGCCAAAGTTGAGGATAATGATAAAATCATAGGTCTTTCACTCGGTGCAGATGATTATATTACAAAACCTTTTAACCCGATAGAAATGGTATCAAGGGTTAAGGCTCAGCTTAGGAGATATACACTTTACAATAATTCAAAATATGATGATAATGAAATTTTTGACAGCGCCGGGCTTATAGTTAACCATGCAACACACGAATGCACCATGTATGAAAAGGATATTTCGTTAACTCCCACTGAATTTAATATCCTTTGGCTTTTGTGTGAAAATGCAGGCAAGGTAGTATCAACCGAAGATATATTTAAAAAAATATGGAACGAAAAATATTTTGATGGTAATAATACGGTTATGGTGCATATCAGAAGAATAAGGGAAAAGCTTGGCGAAGAACCGAGAAATCCGAAGTTTTTAAAAACCGTATGGGGAGTAGGTTATAAAATTGAAAAGAAATAAAAAAAGAATTTTTGCAAGGGTTTTAATAAGATATATAATTTGCTTAGCTGTATTTTCAATTCCGCTTTGGGTATTTGCAGATAAATATTTAATCGCTTTGGAAAATATTACAAAAGCAGAAAATTTATATGATATAAGCACCGTTATTGTGCTGAATTTGATTGTTGCATTATTTATAACACTTATATTTTTTCTGCGCACCGCACGCTTGCTTGATAGGGAGTATGACGCGCTTGACGGTATAGTTGATGATGATTATGTGAGTCCACACCTTCCGGTCATTATTTCATCAAGGCATAGGGACGTTGAAGAAAAGATAAAAAAAGAGCTGAAGTATAAGGAATTTGTTGCCGAAGAAGCAGAGCAAAGAAAAAATGACCTTGTAGTTTTTCTTGCCCACGATTTAAAAACACCACTCACTTCAATTATAGGTTACTTAAGCTTGCTTGAAGAAAATCCCGATTTGCCGATGGAATATAGAGCAAAGTATACAAATATTACACTTGATAAAGCATATAGGCTTGAGCAGTTGATAAATGAATTTTTTGATATAACACGCTTTAACCTTCAGTCATTCCCGCTTGAAAATAATCATATTGACCTTGTAATGATGTTAAGGCAGATGGCAGAAGAATTTTACCCGGTACTTAAAGAAAAAAATCTTACTTGCAGTATAAATGCAAAAGGCAGTGTTAATATCATAGGCGATTCGGATAAATTATCACGCGTTTTTGATAATCTTATGCGCAATGCGTCAGCCTATTGTTACAGCGGCACAAATATAGATATCAGCATATTTAAAAAGAACGATAGTGCAGTTGTAACTTTTACTAACTGCGGTGATAAAATTGCACAGGAAAAGCTTGATATGATTTTTGAAAAATTTTTCCGTGTTGATGATTCAAGAACAAGTAAGACGGGCGGAACAGGCCTGGGGCTTGCAATAGCCAAGCAAATTGTTGAGCGCCACGGCGGTACGATTGAAGCCCAAAGCAATGATGAACATACGGTTTTCACCGTTGCATTGCCGCTTGAATCTTAAGAAAATCTTAAGAAAATCGAAAGCTTAAATTAAAACAAAAAATCTCCTTTTGATTTATAGTTAAATAAGTCAAGGGAGGTTTTTATTTATGACAGAAAAGAAAGTTAAAAGCAAATTGTCAGCGCTTGCTTTAATAGCGGTAATTTTAGTTTTTGCATTGGCGTTATCATTAGGTAAAGTTGCGGTTAATGATACAAAATCATATTCCGGCAGCGGTGAAGTAAGTGCCGAAGATGAAAATTTATCAGCAAACCAAATAATCGAAAATTATGCAAATGAAAACGGATTAAGCACCGCTGATTATCCCCAAAGTCTTATTGATTTGCTTGACAGAAACAAGGAAACCAAAGATTTTGTTTTATCATACCCAAAAGATAAAGACAAGCATTTTAAAATAAATATGAAAAGATATGAAAATTGCGACAGCGTTCCGCTTTTTATGCAATGGGATAAACGCTGGGGTTATAAAATGTACGGTGATGATGTTGCAGGGTTAACTGCGTGCGGCCCTGTTTGCTTATCTATGACGGCAGTATATCTTTTGCAGGATACCAAGTATTCCCCTGATTTTATGATTGATTGGGCAATAAAAAATGGGTATTGTGTTAACGGCGGCGGTTCACTTTGGACTTTGATTAGCGAAGGCGGCAGGAAGCTCGGCCTTGATGTTACTGAAATTCCGCTTGATAAAAACAGGGTTATGAATAATTTGAAAGTGGGTAATCCGATTATTTGCATAATGGGTCCCGGCGATTTCACTTTAAAAGGTCATTTTATTGTGATGACGGGTATTGAAAACGGAAAAATTAAAATTAACGACCCTAACAGTTTTAAAAATTCAAATAAATTGTGGGATTATGATGATATTTATAAGCAAATCAATAATCTATGGGTTATGAGAAAATAATTGTTATTGTCTTTTTGCACAAATAATTATCAACTAATTTGTATGAAATGTCGATTTTCCGTCAAAAAGTTGAAATTCATCCTATAATATGTCAAAATAAAAATTACATTGCAATTTATAAATTTATAGGAGTAATTCCAAATGGACAGAAGAATCAGAAGAACGCGCACTGCTGTGTTCAATGCGGTTCTTGACCTTATGGTTGAAAAAGATACAAGCAAAATTACCGTTCTTGAACTTTGCAAGCGTGCAGATATTAACAAAAGTACATTTTATTTGCACTATAAAAGTATGGAAGACTGCCTGCAAAGCTGTTTTCAGATTATAATGAACGGAATTATTGATATTTCCAAAAATCACGAAAATCGTCACTCCTTCTTAGTTTTTGTAAATGGTTGTGTTAGGAGCAGGTACGGAATTGTCTCCTTTTGCCTTTCTCCAGATGATACTTGCCGGGATACCAATTACCAGTGATACTACAATTGAGATGATTGAGTATGACCAGATTGATACGTGATCAGCAGGTACGAAGTATTTGATGTATACCATTACGCCTGATGCAACGATGAACGCACATACTGCACCAAATGTATTGGCAACCTTTGTAAATGCTCCAAGGATAAATGTTCCGATCAGGATACCAAGTACCAGTCCCATGAATCCATTGAACCATTCGTATGCAGATTTTACTCCGCCGTTAGCCAGTACCATAGCAACTACGATTGCGAAGATACCAACGATCAGAGATACATACTGTCCGATCTTTGTCTGTTTCTCAAAGCTTAATTCTTTCTTAGAAAGTCTTGTCTGGATATCCAGTGTCCAGCTTGATGCTACAGAGTTCAGACCTGTAGAAAGTGTAGACTGTGCTGCTGCATAAATAGCTGCTAACAAAAGTCCTGTTATACCAACCGGAAGCTCAAATGCGATGTAAGATGCGAAGATCTGGTCCTGAGCTGCTGCCGGTGGAAGTGTATTCTGCTGATAGAATACGTATAATCCTGTACCGATGAAGATTGATAATCCTCCGTTTGTAAGCATCATTTTGTTCAGTTTCTTTGTATCAGTTGTTGTTGTAAAACGCTGTACAATATCCTGGCTTGATACGTAAGATGCCATTGTATTGAATCCGGCACCAACGATCATGATGAATACGCTGTCTTTAAAAATATTAGCATTGAAGATTGGCTGATCTACAGCAAGGAACTTATGCTCTGTTATCAGTGCATGTGCGATTGCTCCAAATCCACCATCTAAGTGTGCTAACAAGAAGATCAGTGCAAATGTAACACCGATCAGAAGTACAGATCCCTGGATGAAGTCTGTCCAAAGTACGGATTTAAGACCTCCTGTGTATGAGTAAATAATAGCAATGATACCCATGATAATGATCAGTAAGTTTACGCTGATTCCAGTCAGACTTCCAAGTACCATACATGGAAGGTACATGATGATTGACATACGTCCGATCTGGTAAATGATGAACATTACAGCTCCAAGTACACGAAGTCCTTTGCTTCCGAATCTCAGTTCCAAATAATGATATGCTGTATCAATATCCAGTTTGCTGTAGATTGGCAGGAAGAATTTAATCGTGATCGGGATAGCTAACAGCATACCAAGCTGTGCGAACCACATGATCCATGTTCCTGCGTATGAGTTTCCTGCTAATGACAGGAATGAAATCGGACTTAACAGTGTTGCGAAAATTGATACGGAAGTTACCCACCACGGTACAGTTCCGTCTCCTTTAAAATACTCTTTTCCTTTCATTTCTTTCTTTGCGAAATGAAGGCCGGCGAACAGTACAGCCGCGAGATAAACTACTAAAATGACTAAATCTACTACGGTAAACCCTTGCATCGTCTCTCTCCTTACAGATATTTAGCTTTTGCGTCGCGAACCATCTTAGCTGCTTCTTCAACGATAGCCATGTCTTCTTCTACTAATGCTGGCAGTGGCTCTCTTACTCCGCCAAGTTCCAGACCTTCGTTGATCTTTAACATAGCTTTGATCACTGCGTACATATTTCCGTGTGCAGAGCACATCTTATAGATAATCTCATCACAAGCATACTGGATTTCTCTTGCTTCTTCCATCTTTCCGGCTCTTACATACTCGTCTAATTTCAGATATAATTCCGGCATAACTCCGTATGTACCACCGATTGCTCCTTCAGCTCCGATGACACGTCCACTCATGAACTGCTCATCTGGTCCGTTAAAGATGATGTAGTCAGGGCCTGATGCCTGTTTGAACATCTGGATATCCTGTACCGGCATAGAAGAGTTCTTAACACCAATTACGTTAGGATTCTTTCTCATCTCTGCGAAAAGTCCCTGTGTAAGAGCCACTCCTGCAAGCTGTGGAATGTTGTAGATTACGAAGTCTGTGTTTGGTGCTGCTGCACTGATGTCATTCCAGTACTGAGCGATTGCATACTCTGGCAGGTGGAAGTAGATCGGTGGGATTGCTGCGATTGCATCAACTCCAAGGCTTTCTGCATGTCTTGCAAGCTCCTGGCTGTCTTTTGTGTTGTTGCATGCAACGTGTGCGATTACTGTAAGCTTTCCTTCTGCTGCTTTCATAACGTTCTCAAGGATGATCTTACGGTCTTCTACGCTCTGATAAATACATTCTCCTGACGAACCGTTCACATATACACCTTTCACACCTTTTTCTACAAAGTATTTTGTCAGTGCCTGAACGCCTTCCGGGCTTACATTTCCTTCGTTGTCATAGCATGCATAGAATGCAGGGATTACGCCTTTGTACTTTTCAAGATTTCTCATGGTTTCTTTCTCCTTTTCTTTGTCTTTTTATATAAATTTAATTTAATAAGTTCCTTGCAGAATTATCTTTCCATTTCTTCTACAAATGATTTTGTGATCAGCTGCGGTCTTGTGATAATAGATCCTACAACAACACTGTAAGATCGGAAGAGCGTCGTGTAGGGAAAGAGTGTAGATCTC
>OGMR01000437.1_pt1 | contig 20342 bp, 18 predicted proteins | sample 1573251 | NCBI WGS metagenome assembly OGMR01 (sample SAMEA2581979, study PRJEB24529) | metagenome | biome: Human gut stool | place: China | collected 2011
GTTAATTAACTCTCTCATTTTCAATCGATTACATAAGAATTAACAGAGTATTGTTTTAATGTATGCCGCTAATATTTGTTCCCATTCTAAAAGATGAATTTTGCAATGCATCATAAATGAAGGAGCATTATGAATGCGTTCTGTTTGACAACCGCCACCACAAAGATAACGAGCCCAGCATTGCTGGCATTTTTCTAAGTTCAAAATGAACTGGGACTTGTAGATGTCTTGCTTTGATAATAAGATACCTCTTTCGATATCTCCTATGGTAATTTGGTATGGCAACATATTTTGACATGCGAAATATCGTCCTTGCTCATCTACCAGAAAGTTTGCTCTGCCAGCTTCACATCCATGCGTCCTTATCGTTTTTTGAGACAGGATAGATAGCTTCTGCTTGAAGTCCATACAGAATACTTCCTCCTTACGAAGAAGTTTATCTGTTAGGAAATTGAATTCTTGCAGATAATCCACTTGCATTCTTTCCCAAGTTCTTTTGTCTATCTTTGTTTCTGACTCATCCTTTTCATTAGCACTTATGGTAAAGGCGTAGGCATAAGGAATTGCGAGGTTTTCAAAGAACTGAAACGTACCAAGTAAGTTCTGGTTTCTTGGGCTTATTGTAGCTCTGAGATTAAACTTAATGTTTGCCTGTCTCAACAGTTCTATGTTTGCCATTATTCGTTTAAATGAGCCTTGACCAGAAACCAACAAACGATTTTGGTCATTTACTTCTTGTGGCCCATCAAGACTTATAGTAATGGTAAAGTCTTTTTCCTTGAAAAGCGCTAACAAGTCTTTGTCATTGAGTAGTAATCCATTTGTATTGAGCAGAAACGCAAAATCTTTGCCTGGATACTCATTAAACCTTTCCTCTATTCTTCTTACAGTTTCTCTTATGAAGTCCTTACATAATAAGGGCTCTCCACCAAAGAAATAGAAGAGATAACGTTTGGTATTTGGAAAATCCTTCAACAAGTTTTTTATCGCCTTTTCTGCAACGTGGATAGACATCGGATCAATATGCTTTTCCTTCGTAAAAGCAAAACAATATCGACAAGCCATGTTGCAAGCATGGGTCGTATTGAATGTCAACATCACCTGTTGTGGAACAGTTTCGGTTTCTTCTCGAATATGCACATTATCTCTCATTGCGATAAGAGCAGAGGTAAGCTTATCGAACTTCTCCTCATGTGTGGCATTCTCATTCCAACTACAAGTCGAGTCAAAGTATTCTTCCAATAAAGGATTTTGGATTTCCAACACTTCTTGACTTCCTGTTAGGAATACGTATTGTTTGTCCTTAACTTTGACCAACTTGTAGTCTTTTGTTTCCAACTTTTTCATTTATAGATTAGCCAATACCAAATATTCCATCCCCAGGTAATTTCACAGGAGGAATATTGATGCAACATACGATGACATCGCCAGGTTTAATACCTTTGAAGACAGGCTTGTCATTGCCACCATCGTGTTCAACACACTCTTTCTTGTTTAAAGGGACAAGTCCCATTTCTTCCAACTTCTTCATAATTTTAAGTTTTTATGTTAATTATTACATTAATAGTATACATTTAATCATGGTAATAAAATGGATAAAGTTTTCCATTTATTAACTTATAGTATACTTTTCTCTCACCACCAGCACCACCAAGTGAAGATAAACACTCTTCTATGGTCAAATTTCTTATTTCTGTTCTCATTATTTTTGTTGTTTGTTATTTTCGATTGCAAATGTATAAAGTTTTAAAAATATTAAATGTTAGATGTTTCTTAGGTTTATGTTAGATTTTATTTGTATTTTTGCAAAAAATGAAAGTTGACGGCTATAAAAATATTACTATTGCCACTATATTTGCTGTGTTTTTATTGCAAACGATATGGTTGTATAATTCTTTCAGTGTGGCTGTAAATAAGTTGACAGCGGATGTAAACGCTTTTTTTATTCAATGTCTCTTTAAGGAGTTAGACGGCAGATTTGCAAATATCCCACCAGATGCTCAAATACAAGGTTCTAATAACCCGAATCCGAAATACGATAATTATGAATACATCAATAATGGCATATTCAACTTGTGCCATAAAGATGTCAATTTTCATCAATTAACAAAGATACTCAGTCGAAATATCAAGCAAACTAACATGCCTAATACTTATATACTATATAAAGTAACTAATAAGAAAAAGTCAATAGTATATAAAAATAACAGCTTTTATACAACTAAGATTGGGGCTATAAAATCAGAAATTATCCCGACAAGGATAGATGGTTCACAAGGCATTCAAATAGAATTTGCAAATCCTATTTCCTTATACTTTCATGAACTTGGACTTCTAATTTTTATAAGCTTCATTCTCTGCATTTTAGCATTTACATGTATTATGAAGCAAGTTACAATTATTCGAACCCAACAAAAAAATGCAAGAATACAAAAGGATTTTAGTTATGCTATGATACATGATATGAAAACTCCATTGTCAACTATTAGTATGGGGATTAATACTCTTACTGTTCCTTCTGTTGGAGAAAATAAAAAGTTGAGAACAAAATATCTAACAGTTATAAGAAATGAAAATAAACATTTGTATCAATTAATAAATAGAATCCTTACTATTTCTAAGTTTGAATCAGGAAAACTTATATTAAATAAGACTATTATAAACTTAGAACAACTATTAAATAATATAGAAGGTAATTTTGAAGTAAACTCACAGAAAAATATTACATTCAAAAATATTATAAATGAATCACTGGCGTTTGCAGACGAAGAATATTTAAATGAAGTCTTTTATAACCTAATAGACAACTCTATAAAGTATTCTAAAAGCACAGTTTATATAGAAATTACTTCTTATAGAGTAGAAAATGGTGTAAATATCCGGGTGAAGGATAATGGCATGGGCATATCCAAAGAAGACCAACAAATTATCTTTGATAAATTTGAACGAGCTTCCGCTTCTAAACGCACATTTACTAAAGGTGGTGCTTCTGGATTTGGGTTAGGCCTAAACTATGTCCTTCATGTATTAGAGGCACATCACGGTATGGTAACTGTAGATAGTGAACTCGGAAAATATACCGAGTTCACCATATTCTTGCCAGATCAAGATGCAAGCAATGGGGGGGGTGAAGAAGAAGGATTAGATGGACTCTATCAATGAAAAGCCTACCCCACGTGTGGTCTCTATTTGCACAAACGGGTCTATTTGAAGATATTTACGAAGGTTTGTTATGACAACATCAAGTCGTCGGGCAAGATAAAAATCTTTCTCGTCACTTCCCCAAAGGATATTCTGTATGGTCTCCCGCTTGATGATTGCATTTTTGTTCTTGGCAAGAAGTTCTAATGTCTTTGATTCTTGTCGTCCCAATTTCAAGCAGATTTTTCCATCTTCATCTTTTAAACATGTGTGTTCTGGATCCAATATGTGTTTGCCAATTTTGACACAATTCGAGACATTACGTCTCTCTATTCCTCCTTTGAGTTTTAGCAATGCCTTGACATGACAATCAAGTTCCTCTGGCACAAAAGGTTTCTTGATATATTCATCAACACCAACATTATACCCTTCTTTCAGTTTGGACGGTGAAGTGAGGTTGGTGGTAAACATAATGATGGTCTCGCCATCTAATTCACGGATATGCTTTACCATGTCAATGCCGTTCATGACAGGCATGTCAATATCTGAGATGATAACATCAGGCTTGAATGTTTCCCAAGCCTTGATACCATCTTTACCGTTGCAGGCTGTTATAATCTCATAACCACCAATGACATCTTCCAACGTATTTTTCTCGACAAATGCGAGATTCCCGTCATCTTCCACCAGAAGTAATTTTATGTCTGCCATAGTTGTTTGTTAGTCTTTCTATTTGATTGATGGTGCCAAAGATACGAAAATAAATCCTGATAGTGGCATAAATCAGGGATTATTTTCGTGAAATATAAGCATTTAAAAACAGGCCTTACTTTAAAGTAGACTCTGTTTACGAACTATTGTCTAATCGTTGATAGTTTCTATTTCTTACAATTTGGCTGGGTCATAAAACTGTAGTTTCTTCATTTCTGCTTGTTCTTTTGGCGACAGGAGTGGCAATCTATGGACTGACATATAGTTTTCTATCGCTTGAGTAGCTTCTTGCGGTTGCAGATTAATGCCTGATTCTTTCTTCTTTTCATCTACATATTCTTGTTCCGTAATAAACAATTCTGTAACAACGTGAATTAACTGTTTATGAGAATCCTTTTTATGCCAATAATTGTAACTTTGATCAGTTTTCTGAAAAATCAAGTTTTTAAAGGAATAATAATCCTCATCACTTAATCGGTATGCCTCCGTGAATTTGTCACTTACTATTTCCTGTGAATAACCAAATATATTTTGAGAAAGCTTGTCATATGTAGGCACCATATCCATTTCTATCGTACAGCATTTACTGACAGAATCAGTTGTTATTCTTCCTATTGTTTGACTGTCTTTTTTGATATATCCAACATTAGCAGAATCTTGAATAGTAAACTTTTTACGACATTCCTCTATAAAAGTTGTTCCTTCTGGCCACGGACGAAATGTTGCTTGATCGCTAAGCATAAAGGCCCTTTTCTTATCTTTGCTGATAAGCTCTTCATTTCTTAGATAACGACAGCCATATTTTCTTAAATATACTTTTTCATTTTTTAGATTGATATAGTATTCCACGATACCATCAACGTAATACTTAAGCAAAGAATCATTATGTTGATAACTACGATAATATCCCTTTAATCTTACAAACTTAGGTTGCTTACCATTTATCGTAACATCTTGTAATTTTACCTGCCCTAATACCTTTAGCGGTAAAAGCAATAAAACTAAATACAAATATTTCATAATTTAATAATTGTTGAATTCCGTTGTCACCTGCAAAGTTACAATAATTTGCGAATACCTTTTGTTAGCTAATTGTTAGATTTATGTTAATTGTGCACACTTTAAAAAGTCAGAACACAATCAATCTGAAGTTCAGATGTTACCACTCCATTCAGTAGTCGTTAAAAGTTATAGCCAACAGTCTTGGATGGAATGACAACGAAAAAGCAGGAATTCCTATTGGGGAGTTCCTGCTTTTGTATTTATTGTATGAAAGTTTATTTTGCTATGTTATGCCGGGCAGTCAGTCGGATGATGACAGAATTATGAATATCTGATAATCTGTCCAGGAGTAAGCTTCTTGTCCTTCTTGTAACCATTGAGGTGGCAGATCTTCTCAACACTTACGCCACGCTTCTCGGCGATAGAACTGAGAGTCTCGCCGTACTTAACCTTGTGGTAAAGCTTCTCGCCACTTGCGCTGGCTTCGTATCTGCCCACAGAGCCTCCGTTGACTTCCTCGCGTGTGTAGCCACCGTTGCCCACTTTTCCACGAACCGAGTTGGCTGCAATGCCCTCGTGCTCGTATGTATCGCGGTTGAAGTCATAGTAGTCGCCCACTACGTCCTGGTTGCGGAAGTCGAACATCAAGGCTGGGTTCAGGGCTACGCCGCAAAGACGAGTCTCAAAGTGGAGGTGTGAACCTGTGCTTCGACCGGTATTTCCACCGAGTCCAATCACTTCGCCGGCTCTTACCTCCTCGTTCTCTTCTACGAGCTGTGCAGAAAGGTGACCGTAGATAGTCTCCAGTCCGTTGTTGTGACGAATAACGATGTATTTGCCATATCCGCCTCTCTCATATCTTACGATACGTACTTTTCCTGAGAAGGCAGCACGTATGGTGTCGCCGATATATACTTTGATGTCCATACCCTTGTGGCTACGGCCAAATTGCGCACGATAACCGAAGTTGCTGGTTACCACGCGGCTCTGGGTAGGCATACAGAAATGACGAAGGTCTATACGGAAATGCTCAGGCAGCGATGTGGCTTTGTGAGCGTATTTATTGGAGAAATCTTCATAGAGCTCGCTGGCTGGGTTCTCGCGCTCTTCCATCTGGCGATAATGAGAGATGGCTAAAGTGTCGAGCGACTTCATTCGATGATCTACCGGTGCCTGACGTGCTAAAAGGTCTTGAGCCTGAGTGGGCACGGCAGCGAGGGACAATAATACTCCTACAAAGATTTTACTTATCTTGCTTTTTAAACTCATAATTCTAAATTAATACTCTTTTAGGTTGGTCGTTTAGCATACAGAACAATAAGAATTCTGTACGGAAAATCGCAATGCAAAGTGCTCTAAGATGCGATTTTGTTATATAGACGTTGCAAATATACCAAAAATAATTCAAATAACCTAATGGATTAACATAAATTATTCGGTCTTTAACATGCTCGTTTTCACTCGGATAGCTTTCGAATGCAGTTTATATATAGGCGAATTGGCATAATTATTGCATGAAAAGTCGAAAGCGGTTTTTAACATTTTTTCTGTTTCTCGTTTTTCCTTTTTTTTACTCTTGTTGGATATCTCTGTTCTTTTGTAATTTATCCATTTTTCAGATATCTGAGCAGAGCTACGGCAGGTGAATGTCCCATGAAGATGTACTTCTTTACCTCCGGACTTGTGAAGTGGTTGCACTGTGTATAGGCTTTATAGAGTTCATCGAGATTGATGGTAAATTCTTTGCCCGAGCTTTCTCTTATGCCGATGATCATCTTGGCGGTGACGTGCAGTCGGATGTATCTGATGCCTGTTACGCTTTCTATCTCTTTGATGCCTATGAGCTTTTCTCTCATTTCCTCCTTGGTCAGGTCGAGCCGTGGCTCTGGCTCGCGAACCAGTGGTTTGCGACCACGCTTCTTGGGTGTGGAGGCAGGCACAGTGGCTGGCGTGGTGGGCATGTCGGGGAAGAGGTTTCCTTCAGATGTTTGTTCTTTTATTGCCATTTTTGCTTCTGTTTTACTTGATGTTGATAGCCTGTGTTGTCTGGTTGAGGGGGCTGCCGCTAACTGATGGCAGCCCAGTTGATGTTGGTTTTCTTCAGCTCTCTGAGCCTCGACCATAATGGTGCGTACTGGGGAAGACTGCATTGCGGATCGGCCTCGATAACAGCTTGCGCCTCCTGTCTTGCCAGTTGCACAAGTTGACCATCGCGTGCTATGTTGGCTATCTTCAGGTCGAAGGCTATTCCGCTTTGCTGCGTTCCCTCCAGGTCGCCAGGACCTCGAAGCTTCAGGTCGGCTTCAGCTATTCGGAATCCATCATTGGTGTCGCACATGATGTCGATTCGCTTTCTTGTATCCTCGCTCAACTTGTAGTTGGTTACCAGGATGCAGTAGCTTTGGTCGCTTCCTCGTCCTACTCGTCCTCTGAGCTGGTGTAGCTGAGAGAGTCCGAATCGCTGCGCATCCAGAATCACCATGACCGAGGCGTTGGGCACATTGACGCCTACCTCGATGACGGTTGTGGCAACGAGTATCTGGGTTTCGCCCTTCACAAACTTCTCCATCTCAGTTTCCTTCTCTGCAGGTTTCATCTTGCCGTGCACTTTGCTGAGGTTGTAGTCGGGGAAGGCTTCCTTGAGAGTCTCGAAGCCTTCTTCCAGGTTTTTCAGATCGCTCTTCTCGCTCTCTTTGATGAGTGGAAATACGATGTAGACCTGTCGCCCCATGTTGATCTGTCGTCTGATGCTCTGATAGAGTGAGGTCAGTTGGGTGTCGAACTTATGCAGCGTCTGTATGGGTTTTCTGCCAGGCGGCAGTTCGTCGATGACACTTACATCCAGGTCGCCGTATATAGTCATGGCAAGGGTGCGTGGTATAGGGGTTGCCGTCATGACCAATACATGCGGCGGATTCAGGCTCTTGCTCCATAGCTTGGCTCTTTGTGCCACACCGAAGCGATGCTGTTCGTCGATGACAGCCAATCCTAAGTGTGCAAACTGCACGGTTTCTTCTATGATGGCATGAGTTCCCACCAATATCTGCACCTCTCCGCAAGCCAATGCGTCGAGTATGGCCTGTCGCTTTTTGCCTTTTACGATGCCCGTCAGCAGTTCCACCCTGATGTCCATCCCCTTCAGAAACTCCCTGATGGTTTGCAGATGCTGTTCAGCCAAGATTTCGGTAGGAGCCATCATGCAGGCCTGGAATCCATTGTCGAGTGCGATGAGCATGGTCATCAATGCCACGAGTGTCTTGCCCGATCCTACATCTCCCTGAAGAAGTCTGTTCATCTGTTTGCCGCTGCACATGTCGGCGCGTATCTCATGCATCACCCGCTTTTGTGCTCCGGTAAGACTGAAAGGCAGGTTGTTCGCATAGAAACTGTTGAATATCTCTCCCACACGGTTGAACACATATCCCCGGTATTTGCGTCGCTGGTCGCTCGCGTACCTTAATATATTAAGTTGCACGTAGAACAGCTCCTCAAACTTCAGCCGCACCTGTGCCTTCTGCAGTTCCTGATGAGAGTGTGGATAATGTATGTTGCGGAAGGCCTCGTCGCGTGAGACAAGGTGCAGACGATGGGTGATAAAGTCGGGCAGGGTTTCTGGCAGGGCAGGAAGCTTCTCTATCAGCGCCTTGGCTATCTTCTCTATGGCGCGCGATGTAAGCCCCATCTTTTTCATCTTCTCGGTGGTGCCATAGTAGGGCTGCATGCCCATGTCGGAGAGTTGCAGCGACTGTGCGTCGTCGATATCGGGGTGAGCAAACTGGAAACGTCCGCCATAAAGCGTTGGCTTGCCGAAAACAATGTATTCGGTATCGGTCTTGTAAGTCTTGTAGATGTATTGTGCGCCGCGAAACCAAACTAAGTCAGCCACTCCGAATCCGTCGGAGAAGTGGGCTACTACCCGTTTGTTGCGTTTTCCCATGTCGAATTCCTCGAAACTGAGAATCCTTCCCTTTATCTGTACAAAGGGCATTTCCGGTGTCAGCTCGCTGATGTGGAATACCTTGGTGCGGTCTACATATTTATAAGGATAGTATTCGAGCAAGTCACCATACGAGCAGATGCCGAGTTCCTTGCTCAGAATCTCTTTCTTCTTAGGACCTACGCCAGGCAGGTACATGATGTCTTGGTCTAAAATACTACTCATTTAATAGGGCTTCTGCCACCTTGATGTCGAAGGGGGTTGTAATCTTGATATTCTCGCGGTTGCCTTCCACCATAGCCACCTGGCATCCTAAGCTTTCCACCACTGATGCGTCGTCGGTAAACTGAGCCTTGTAACCCTGATTGAAGGCTTGCTTGGCAAGAGCAATGTCGAAAGTCTGAGGAGTCTGTACCACACGATAGTCGTCGCGCATCACGTTTTTGCCTCCTCCACGCTGGTCTATATAGCGCAGTGTGTCGGTCACAGCATATACGGGTATGGCGGCATATTCCTCGCGGGCGGTCTCGTAGCATTCGTCTATGACTGAGGTTGATACGAATGGGCGCACACCGTCGTGTATTCCCACCACTCCGTCGGCGTCATCGGGAATAAGCGCCAGTCCGTTCTTTGATGACTGGAAGCGGGTGTCGCCACCATTGGCTATCTGGTGCTTGATGTCGAAATGATGCTCCTCGCAAAGCTGGTGCCAGTATTCCTGCTGGCTCTCGGGCAACACAAGGATGATGTTGATGTCGGGGTTGTATTCGTAAAAGCGCTCTATAGTGCGCATCAGTATGGGCTTGCCGGCTACAGGCAGAAACTGCTTGGGCGTCTCTGTTCCCATGCGCAGTCCTTTGCCTCCGGCAACAATGATTACGTAATCCATAATTTAAGTGAAGAGTTAAGAATTATTTGTTGCTCATCAGGTGTGTGTACCTCATGCCTTTCTGCAGTTCTTCCACAGCCTCGTCGCCTACGAAGTAGCTCAATATCTTGTAGGCATAGGGCAGGGTAGCAGCCGGACCTTCACCTGTTATCACGTTGCCGTCCTCCTCATACAGATGGCCAGTATACTCGGTGTCGGCAGCAAAGTATTGTTCAAAACCAGGATAGCAGGTAGCCTTCTTGCCGTTGAGGATGCCCGTGCTTGCCAATACCATAGGGGCAGCACAGATGGCACCTATGCGCTTGCCGGCCTTGTGATGAGCGATGAGTGCCTGTCGCACGCCCTCGTGCTCGTTGAGATGAGTGCTGCCTGGCATTCCTCCAGGCAGCAAGAGCATGTCGGCATCGCCGAAGTCCTTCACGTCCTCAAAGCGCAGGTCGGCTTTCAGTGTTACGCCATGAGAAGTTTCTACCCATTCGCTGCCCGTAATGCTTACGGTCTTGATGTCTACACCACCTCTGCGAAGTATGTCTACCGGAGCCAAACCTTCGATTTCCTCGAAGCCGTTGGCAAGAAATTCGTATACCTTTGCCATAATTTTATGTTCTTTTTGTCTGATTATTCGATTTATATTATTACCTTTGCAAAAGTAAGAATAATAATTGAAACAGCAAAATAAATGACACGACAACCATTGAAATTTGCGATATTTGGCAATGAGTACCAGGCCAAGAAGTCTACTTCGATAGAGAAGATCCTGGACTATTTAGCGCAGAAAGGCGCCGAAATCTATGTGGAGAATGCCTATTACGAGTTTCTCACCCGCAGTCAGCACATCGATGTGAAGGCGGCAGGAGTGTTCGAGGATTACAACTTCGATGTGGATTATGTCATCTCCATGGGTGGCGACGGCACCTTCCTCAAGGCTGCCAGCAGAGTGGGAGCCAAGGGAACACCCATCATCGGTGTCAATATGGGGCGACTGGGCTTCCTGGCTGATGTGTTGCCTGGCGAGGTGGAGGCAGCCTTGGACAGCTTGTATGCCGGTGAGTGCCAGATAGAGGAACATGTCGTCATTCAGGTAGAGGCAGAGGGAGGTGTCTTGGCAGGCAATCCTTTTGCCCTTAACGATATTGCCGTGCTGAAGCGTGACGATGCGTCCATGATTTCTATTCGCACGCAGGTGGATGGAGAGTTTCTGGTTAACTACCAGGCTGACGGACTGATCGTGACCACTTCTACGGGCTCTACAGCCTACAACCTGTCGAATGGCGGACCAATCATCATTCCCCAGAGCAGCAGCCTGTGTCTCACGCCCGTGGCTCCTCATAGTTTAAATATTCGTCCCGTCGTCATTAATGACACGGCAGAGATAACACTCGATGTGGAGAGCCGTAGCCACAACTACCTTGTTGCCATCGACGGACGCAGTGAGCGAATGACTGAAGGCACACGTCTCGTTATCCGCAAGGCTGCCCATACCATTAAAATAGTAAAACAGCGCAACCAGCGATACTTCTCCACTCTGAGAGAGAAGTTGATGTGGGGTGCCGATCAGAGAGGAAGATGAATTTAAGTGAAGAGTGAAGAGTGAAGAACGAAGCGTGAAGAATTCAAATGAAGAGATGGATGAAGATAATCAAGGTTCCCAAGTTCAAGTATGATGCCAAGACCCTGCTCAAGTGGCTTTGGCGTTCCTGGCTTGGCAACCGTCTGCAGGCTACGCTCAATGCTGTTGTCGGCTTGCTGTCTGTTGCAGTCAGTTTAGGACAGGTGTGGGCGGTGAAGCATGCCATCGATGTGGCTTCGCATGCCGTGCAGGGCAATATCTATTGGGCTGTGGCATTGATGGGTGGACTGATATTATGCGATTTCGCACTCAACATCTCTGGCATCTGGATAAGAAACCTCCTGGGCATCAAGGCGCAGAACCGTATGCAGCAACGTATGCTCGACCGCATCCTTCGCTCGGAGTGGCAGGGCAGGGAGCGCCTTCATTCGGGTGATGTGCTCAACAGGCTTGAGGGGGATGTGTCGCAAGTGGTAGGCTTCCTTACCGAGACTATTCCAAGTACCTTGAGCGTCCTGGCGCTTTTCCTCAGCGCCTTCTTCTATCTCTTCTCCATGGATAAGCTCTTGTCGGTAGTCATCGTCGTTATGATTCCCATCTTCCTGGCTTTCAGCAAGGTGTATATGGGCAAGATGCGATTCCTTACCCGTCAGGTGCGCGATACCGACAGTAAGGTTCAGAGTGTGTTGCAGGAAACCATCCAGCACCGCATGCTTATCAAGACCTTGGAGAGTAACAGCGTCATGGTGGAACGGTTGGAGAACACCCAGTGCGAGCTTCGCTCCAAAGTGGTGCGTAAGACCATATTCAGTGTGTTCAGCAACTTGGTTCTTAACTTTGGCTTTGCCTTGGGCTATCTGGTGGCATTCCTTTGGGCAGCCGTGCGCATGAGTGCAGGCTCGCTTACCTTTGGCGGCATGACTGCCTTTCTGCAGCTTGTCAACAAGATACAGGGTCCGGCACGCAACCTTGCCAAGCTGGTTCCTGCCTTTGTCGGGGTGTTTACTGCTGCCGAACGACTCATGGAGTTGGAGGAAAATCCATTGGAGGAACAGGGTGAGCCAATAGAGATAGACTCGCCTTGCGGCATTCGCCTTGAGGGAGTGAGTTATGCCTACAAGGAAGAGCTGTCTGAGGACGACTCAGCTTCCGATGCCCGCAATGTCATTCATCAACTCGATTTCGATTTCACACCAGGCAGCTGTACTGCTATCTTGGGTGAGACAGGTGCCGGCAAGACAACTCTTGTTCGCCTTATCCTGGCTCTGCTTCGTCCGCAGCAAGGTCAGCTCTCAATATATAATAAGGTGAAGAGTCAGACGCTCACTCCGCTTCATCGATGCAACTTTGTTTATGTGCCTCAGGGCAACACGCTGATGAGCGGAACTATCCGCGACAATCTGCGGTTGGGTAAGCTCGATGCTACTGATGAGGAGATGGTGGAGGCTCTGCATAAGAGTTGCGCCGACTTTGTGATGGAGTTGCCTGCAGGCTTGGATACTCTTTGCAGCGAACAGGGAGGAGGACTGAGTGAAGGACAGGCACAGCGTATTGCCATAGCCCGAAGTCTGTTGCGCAATCGCAGCATCATGCTCTTCGATGAGGCTACGAGTGCCCTTGACCCAGAAACCGAGCGCCAGCTGTTGCAGAACATCCTGTCTTCTCACGACAAGACCATTATCTTCATTACCCATCGTCCTGCTGTGGTCGACTATTGCGACCAGGTGCTCAGAATAGAGCGCATCAACAACAGTTGAATATTTCCTCTTCAAGAGTGAGGGAGACATAACCGAATGTCTTCTATGCTCAGTCCCGTGGCTTGGGAAATAATTTCCAAAGGAATGTTCTGTGAAAGCAGGTTGCGGGCTATTGCTTTTTTCTCTTCTGCTCTTCCCTCAGCTCTTCCCTCAGCTCTTCCCTCAGCCAATCCTTCTAATTTAGCATTGCCGAGTACGTCATTCTGAATCATGATGGCATTGATATGCTCGTCGTATGCGTGACGTTCTGCATCCGACATCTCGTAGTATTTTAGCTTCTCGCGAGCCTCTTGCAGACCTGGAGCTTTAGTGTCTGGAGAGATAACGCCATTCTTCAGATAGTTTACCCATTCTTCCAATGGTGATTTTGCCACTTTATTGAACTCGTTGACACGCACAAGGATATAGGTAGGGAAAATCTCAGAAGGTGATTTTCTTACGATATTGTTCTTTTCCTTGGCACTTATCACGAGCTGGTCTTTCGTGTGCAGACCTGTAAAATTGTTCTGTCCGATATAGATGTAGTCAGAACCTTTTCCGAGATCGAAGTACAAGATGCTGATAGAATATACCTTTTTCACCTCCTTATAGCTGTTTCCGAGGTTGATATGCTCAGTAATAGCTTTTGCTACTCCATAAAGAACTCGCTCTAAGTAGTATAGCTCACTGGTGTTTTGTATTTCCACAATGATAATTTCTCCCTTGCTGTTTCTGGCTTTTATATCAACGCGGTTGAACTTATCATCTTCTTTCTGCTGATTACTTTCACTTTCCAGTATTTCTATGATTTTTACTTCTTCATTCAGAAATACGGTAAGGAATCCTTCCAAAACGTCAAAATTAGCTTTCTGACGGAGTAATCTTTTGATTGCCCAGTCGAAACGGATGTATCTATCTCTCAGTTCTGCCATAATAAAACCTCCTTTTTGTTTAAATGATAATTGCCGAGTGCAGGATATCTTATGCAAAGATACATTTTTTCTTTTTTGCTTCCAAATGTTTTACCGAAAAAATGATATTTCTTCTTTCTCGGCTATTTTACTCTATACGAAAAACTGGCGACCCTCGCATAACGTGAGCCGCCAGTTGAATAGATGAATTATATGTTAGGTTTTTTATTTACTTGATAACTACCTTTTTGCCATGGTGGATATAGATGCCAGCCTGGTTGGGTTTCTGGTTCATCTTCATACCACTGAGTGTGTACCAAGCATGATTGGTGTAGCTGCCTGCGTTTTCTGTTGTAGGCAAGTCGATACCTGTATTTATGTCTTTAGTGACATTCGTAACAACATACTTACCATTACTCTTACCAGGACCCACTTTGACGAAGATAGTTGAGTTGACTCCAGTAACGTCGTGTGACTGAGTTTTCTCTTTTGTTCCTGCATCGTTAGGCTCGCAGAAAACAAAGTTGAGCATTCCATCTTTTTGGGTAATGGTGAAGTCCTTATAATACCAGTTCTTGCCATCAATCATCTTGGTCTGTGTAATGGTGGTTCCAGGCCATTTAAGTTTATCATCAGTGTTACCCCAATAGTAGAAGTTCACCTTCTTCCAGTCTGTACCATCAGTATTGACATATACGGTAATGTTGTAAGGCTCGAAACGCTTGATGCTATAGTTATAAGTGCGAATGCCGCTTACGGTTCCATTGATGAGCAGACCCACCTTCAGTGTGCATGAACTGCTGATGTTGATAGATGTACCGCTTGTTGCCTGAGTGCTGCTGGCTGTAGGGTTGCTGCCGTTGGTGGTGTAAACCAACTTGGCAGAGGTGTTCTTGCTTACTGCAGTAAGAGCCACTTTGAAGCCCTCCTCGTATTCGCCAGAAGCCTTGTCTGCCCATGCAGTCTCTGAGTTGTTTGACAGATAGTACATATAGTTTTTGCCAGAGAGGATGCAGGTGTACTCAGTCTTTGATGGGGTAGTCATCATGCTTGGAATACCTACAACCACCAACAACTTGCGACCATTAGTACCATTTACCGCATTAGCAAAATACTGTTTGTTGCTGATATAATTGCTATAAGAACTTGTATTGGTGATGCCTACTAATTTGCGGGCCTCTATCATGCTCTTCAGCTCGTGCTCGTATGCTTTCCAGTGAGGCTGGAAGATACAAGGAGTACCAGGCATGGCAATGAGGAATGCGTTGGCAGCCGGAATATATGTTGTAGGGATAGGGTCTTTACTTCCCTCGTTGCTCTTGTCTTCACGTTCCTGGATGTCGTGGTTTTCTACGAAGGTAACAGCATACTGACGATAGGTAGATTCAGACATCAAGCTGGCATCATTCAACTTTCTCCAGTCGTTGTATTTGATCGCATTAGTCATGTTGTAGTGAAATTGGAAGTCAAAGGCACCGCTCTTCTTGTCTGTATTGTTGATCCAGTTCTCGATGTTTCCTACACCATCCCAGTATTCTCCCACAGAGAATTGAATACCTGTTGCTGTGTTGTAGTCGCCCACATGGCTTGCGTTGAAACCTTTCACCATGTCATAGCGGAAACCTTCGTAGCCCAAGTCTTCTTTCAAGAATTTCAAGTAAGCCTTTACCACTTTCTGTACGTTTGCGCTCTTGTGGTCCAGGTCACGGCAGTCTCCGAAGTCGTCGCCCTCATCGTAGTTGTTGCTGAGATTGACGTTTTCTTTATTTGCTTGGGTTAAGGTCTTACCACCATCATCGTTTTTGCAGATGTCGGTAGGCAGCATCTGGTAGGTCACTCCATTGTATGTCTCTGCTGGGAAAGTGAACCAACCCTCGGTATTGCGGTGGTTGATAACTACATCGGCAATGGTTCCGATACCATTGTTCTTGAAAGTCTTGATCATGGAACGCAACTCGTCTTCTGTTCCGAAACTGGAGTTGTGGTTGAAATAGTAATAGGGTTTATAGCCCATTACCTGTACGGTTTCAGCACATTTTCCGCTCTGAGGAACCCATACGAGGTCGATGAATCCTTTGAACTCTGTAGTCTGAGCCTCAAGAGCTTTCCATTGTGCAGCCTCGTATGCATTCCAAGAGAAGCCCTGCAGCATGACTCCATTGTAGTTTGCCGGCCATCCCTGTGCCGAAGCACTGATTACTGCCAATAGTGCGATAAGTGTCAAGTAAATTTTCTTCATATTCTTCTTGTTTTTTGTTTTCGGTGGTAAAGTTATGATTTTCTTTTGTAGTGGCAATCTTTTCTTGACCTAAATCAAGCAAACGACTTGCGCAAACGTTTGCATTTTCTGTGCAAATTCATAGTATCTGTCATGACCTCAGTTCAGAATCATGTTGTTTCCAAAGAGAATTTGAGGATTCCCAGGTTCACACCAAAGGTAAGCTTGCGCATTTTCAGTGGCAAGTTGTCGGCGAAGACTTCGTTCATGGCTGTCTGTATCTTGTCCTCTGTGTTCTTGTCCGGATAAATACCATGCTCCTTAGCATCTTCGTTCACCTTGTCGATGGTTCTTGCCAATTTGCGAAGTTTGGTAAATGTATCAATGATGGCAATGGTGGTGGCTGTTGCCATTGGTGACTTTCGAGGTGGTCAAAATTTTTGACCACATACTCTTTCTCACTGTTAGTCAGTCGATAACATATCCAGAAGGAAACTTATCCGGATTGTTTCTTATGGCTTGGTTAACCACCTTGGTTGTTACTCCATACAATTTATTCTTCCTTGTTTTTTAGCAAGTCCATCATTTTCTTCATATCAGGCAAAGCCTTGCGTAACCTTTCAGGCATGTCATCCAACGTCTTGTAGGTAGCAACTCCCATCGGCTTGCTATAGTCTCGAACAGCATATTCTGCATAAGAGTAGTTTGCTGATTGGCAAAGAATGATTCCTATAGACGGATTCTCGTGTGGCTTACGCACTTTGTCATCGAGAATTTGGAGATAGCCAAAAAGTTGTCCAAGATAAGAGGTCTTAAACTCGCCAAGTTTCAATTCTATACAAACCATAGCGTTCAATTCTCGATTGAAAAACAGCAGGTCTGGGAATTGTTCCACACCATAGATCTCCAGATGATATTGGTTGCCGATGAAAGCAAAGTCTCTGCCAAAGGTCATAATGAAATTCTTGATGTTTTGAACGATGCTTTGTTCTATAACTCGTTCGTCTACATCTATTTTTTCGCGTTCCCCAATCTCTTCTACATTGATAAAATCGAGCAGATATTCATCCTTGAACATTTCTACAGCACGTCGAGCTTCTTTAGGATTGTTGATGGTTCGGGTAAAATTGTTAGGCATGTGCCCTTGGCTATGGTAAGCATCCTCCTTTATAAGTTGGCGGAGCTTCTTTACGGAAAGATGTTCCTCTACAGTGCGGTGAATATAATAAAAGCGTGCCGAAGTTTCTTTTGGTCCACTAATGATGACAGAGTGGTGTGTGAATGGTACTTTAAAGAAGTCCTCAACAGGAAAATCTGGAATATTAGAAATAGATAAAGTATGGAATATATCTATCTGATTTTCACTATTTTGTAATTCAGCGGTTGCAACCGCTGAATTCTCAAAGCACAATTTAGCGGTTGCTGCCGTTGAATTACTGTCAAGCATATCCCATGCTTCATAAAAACGTCTCATGTCTCTTAGTTGAGTTTCCGAGAATCCTCGAAGACCTGGTAGTTCCTTGCGAAGTTGTTCGCTGATGGATGCTAATGCTCCCTCGCCCCATACTCTCTTGCGGGTATGTTGTGAAAGATATTTTCCAATGGCAAAATATAAAGCAAGTTGTATGCGGTTTACACCTTTAGCTGCTTCATATTGTCCTTGAAGTATGGCTGTCTTTATAGCGTTGACAGCACCATTATATTGTATCAAACTATCCATAGAGTAATGTTTTTATTTAGTCTTCTAACAGAAGGCATATGGATTTAGCCACTAAGAAAATGCAAACGAGCGCAAAGAAAGCTTGCTTTCAATTTGCCGAGTGCAGCTTTTCTTCTGCAAAGATACGTTTTTCCCTCGTAACTTCCAAGGTTTTTGGGGAAAAATACTTGAAAAGGATGAGGAGAAAGAAAAAATAGGCGACTCCCGGAATTGAGAGCCGCCTATTGATATTTAGTTTATTTGATGAAGCAAATGTTTACTTCTTAGTCATTTCACACTTTGCATAGCCTTCAGCCCAAGCATAAAGCTTGATGTCGTAAGTACCTGCTTCTACAGTGATGTTTCCACCATTCTTTGTTGTGAGCTTATCTAACTCTCCACCCCAACTGATGTCCCAATCGTCGTTGGCGCGGAACTTGATTTCGCCAGCTTTTAGCTTAATGTCCTTGACTTCCCAGCAGCGCTCTTTTATATTGTAAGTCAAATCTACGTCACTATCCCATCCGTTAGGAGCAGCAGAACCGATAATACCGATAGAAGTGATAGGAGTCAATGTGTAAGTCTTGGCAGACAAGTCTACATCTACCTGATAGTAACCTGCAGGTTCTGTTATTACGATGTTGGCTGCATCTGGAGCTGTATCGAAGTTTGCGCCATAGCCAGTACCACTCCAGTCTGGCGCTGTAGTGAACTTAAATCCGTTCTGATTGAGGTACATGAAACCTGTGAAGTGTACACCATCACCTGCGAGATAGTCATATCCATCCCAGCCGTTAGCATCGCCCTTCATGTATAGCTCTGGGGCTGGCTCAATGGTATAAGAATAGTCCATCATGTTGAGAGTGAGCTTGTACTTGCCAGGCTCTTTAATCATACCAGCACCAGGGCCAACGTTTGTCAAATCACCTTTCATGTCGACGCTTCCGTCTACCTTAGGTCCTACTACGCCATCAGCCCAGAGGTTACCGGCGTCAATGTTCTTCTTAGGAATAATCTTCCAATACTGTTTAGCCTTTTTTGTTTCGAAAGTGATAGTGAACTCAGGATCGTCATATACATCTTTGTCGCTGTGCATGAATGCCTTTGCTGCTTTAATCGACCAACCGTCCACATCTTCAGTAGTTAACATATCGCCTACGAGGTAGTAGCCAGAATCAATGAATGGAGACTTTGGAGTCATCTCAAGGTTAAATTTACCAGCATCAATAAGAACAGCATCACCATTTTTGACCGCATTTAAATAAACATGGGCAACAAAAGAGTGAGCTATAGGACGCTTGCCATAATAAGATACTATTACTTCTGAAAGATCTGCAACAGCGGACTTACCCTTAATGCTTGCATTAACGTTTTTCTTGATTGCATTATCTTCTCCTTGAGGAATAATCTCTAAGCGAGCATTATCAAGTGTAAAACCTTCAGGAAGAGCTGCTTCGCTCAATGTGAAGGTGCTTACACTATCTGTTGTCACACTGGAACAGTCGATGGACTGAACTACTGGTGTTGCAGTAAAGCCAGGAATCGTGATGGCTTCTTCCTGTGGATTGTGCTGTGGTTGAGCCCAATCATCGTAGTCGCCGTTGCAGCTGGCAAGTGCAACACTTGCCAAGACTGCTAAGCTATATAAAAATGTCTTTTTCATTTTGCTTTCATCTTAAATTATCTAACTTCTGCTTTATTTGTATCAAAGTTGACATACAACTTCTTGCCAGGGGTGGTAGATACAGAGTACTCTTTACCCACGTTCTTTTCCCAGCTGTCTGGCATATTCTTTATACGCCAGAACACGTCGCCCTTGTAAATAGTGAACTCTGTGCGCCACCACTCGGTGTCACCGACCTTGACAGAAACACGAAGTTCGCTGCCGGCAGTGAATGCAGGAGAAACCCAATCACCACTTGGATCGTCTGGAGCTGTCAGAGCAGTATCGTCAGCAAAGCCCCAAGCGGTTTGACCAATACAAGCACCAATCAGGCAAACCTGAGTCTTGTAAACAGTCAGTGTCCAGTTGATGTTCTTCTTGTCTTTGGAAATCTCACCCATGAAGTGGAGAGTGTACCAACCTGCGTTGGCTACCTTGAGGTTTTGGTCGTCACCTGCAGTGATACCTGCACCAGCTACATCGTTGATTTCCTTGATTTGGTTGATGCCGAGTTTGTCATTGATCTCAGTACCCCAATTGAATTCGCCACCAGCAGGCACGTAGATGACACCATAGTAGTTACCTTCCAAACCAAAGACCTGAGGAATAGGCTTCCAACTCTCCCATGGAGTCTGGATAGAACTTCCAATCAAGAAGAGGTTGTCAGTGAACTTAGCGTCAGGAATTGTAGCCTTCACAGAAGGCAAGGTGATGACATTTGAATAGGTCTCGCCCAAGGTTTGATTCAAAGTACCGCCAATGACTGCACGAAGGCGGATATAAACTGGCATCTCGTCAGGAAGATTTGCATCAGGATTGGCTGCCCGGAAGAGAGATACAATAGCTTTGTTTACTTCGTATGCAT
>OGMR01000456.1_pt1 | contig 19616 bp, 21 predicted proteins | sample 1573251 | NCBI WGS metagenome assembly OGMR01 (sample SAMEA2581979, study PRJEB24529) | metagenome | biome: Human gut stool | place: China | collected 2011
AGGTGGAACAAAAAGCATGATTCATTTTATTGAATCTTTTATAAAATCGCCTTCTAAAGAGGCGATGACGCGAAGCGTGTTTAACTATGACGACAAACAAGAAAACAGTGCAGCCTATCAAATGGTTTGCAGCAAAAACAAAATATTCTACAGCAAAGAAAATAAAGCAATTATTAGAGCGATTAAAAATAGAGCATTACATTCCTTTTCGTACTGTTATGATAGAAAAAAGAGGGAAGAAAGTCAAAGTGGAAAAACCCGTACTTCCCAATTTTGTATTTATCCGTTCAGATTATGCCACTTGCCTTTCATTGGTCAATGAATATGGCTTATCCATGAGTTATCTTCTGAATCTGGAAACCCGACAACTTTTAGTAGTTCCCGACAAGCAGATGCAGGATTTCATGTTTCTGCTCGACTTCTCGGAAGATGCGGTTCAGGTAATCAATGAAAACCTTCGCCAAGGCGATCGTGTGCGTGTCATAAAGGGAGATTTTGCCGGCATAGAAGGTGAATTGATTCGTATTAAAGGGCATAAGCGGGTTGTGATACGCTTGGAAGGAGCGTTTTCTTTAGCTACTACCTATATTCCGGGAGCCTATCTGGAAAAAATATAACCCCTTCTTATATTATTATCATTAAATCATAGAGTTATAATTTGAAGAAAAATAAAGTGATACACACAAAAACTAACTGTACAGAATATATAATTTATGAAAAAAGATTTTTTAAGTATGCTTCTAATGGCGATATTGCTGATGTCTTGCAATACATCCAAGGAGATTCTCTATTTTCAAGACATCAAGGTGAATCAGCCGGAGGTTATCAACGGAGCACGGGATATTACTGTGCAGCCCAAAGACCAGATTTCCATCATCGTGTCGAGTAAAGACCCGCAATTGGCAGCGTTGTTCAATCTGACAAGGGCGCAGGCTCGTGTGGGAACAGAAGGTTTGTTAAGCAGTGGGGGAGAGGTGTCCGGATATACATTAGATGACAAAGGAGATATCGACTTCCCTGTATTGGGTACACTGCATATCTCGGGCATGACCAAAAGCCAGATTGCCGCTTTGGTGAAGCAGAGGCTGATAGACGAGAATTTGGTAAATGACCCTGTTGTCACCGTAGAATTTATGAATCTTTATTTCTCAGTGTTGGGCGAAGTGAAGACACCGGGGAAATATAGCATCACCAAAGACCGGATTACCTTGCTGGAAGCCATCAGTATGGCAGGTGATTTAAGTATTTATGGCAAGCGTGATGCTGTTTTCGTTATTCGTGAGGAGAATGGAGAGCGAGTTACGCATTGGGCGGATCTTCGTTCGAAAGATATGTTTAATTCTCCTGTTTATTATCTGAAACAGAATGATGTAATTTATGTACAGCCCAATAAAGTACGCGCCGGACAGTCTACCCTCAATGAAAACAGCGTGAAATCCGTTTCCATGTGGATTTCCATTGCTTCATTCCTTACTTCATTGGGAGTGTTACTTTTTAAGTAATCCTTTATATTATACATAGATATGACAGAAAATAAAACTGCCGCCGGCAAGCCTGCCGACGATTTTATACGGATACAAGACCTGTGGGGGCTGTTCCTTCCCAGATGGCGTTGGTTTGTCCTTTCCATCATTGTTACCATGACTGCGGCAATGCTATATTTGATGAGCACTCCTTCCATTTATACCCGCAGTGCGGCAATATTGGTGAAGGATGATTCTAAAAGCGGTTCTTCGAGTAGTGCTGCAAGTGAATTTTCCGATTTAGGCATCTTCAGGTCGAATACCAATATCAACAATGAGTTGTTTACATTGAAGTCACCTGCACTGATGGCTGAAGTAGTCCGCAGGTTAGGGCTGAATGAGACTTATCATGTACGCCAAGGATTGAAGAATGTAGGTCTGTATAAGGCAAATCCTGTGGCGGTCACCTATTGTCAGCCTATGGAGGAGCCCATCAGCTTTAATATTCGGATTGACTCTCAGAACGCATGTACAATTTCGGACTTGATGGTGTCCGGCGTGGAATCGGAAGAAACTTACGTCGGTCAGATGGGTGATTCCATCCATACGGTAGCAGGCACTTTGCTCATTACTCCTACACAATATTATAGCGATACCCATATTGGCACTTCTATCCGGTATGCCAAGAACAAGGTGGATGCCACTGCAGATTCCTATCTTCAGGCATTGCGGGTTGAATTGGGCAGTAAGGATGCTACTATTATTAATCTGACCATCAACGATGTATCTGTGCGCAAGGCAGAAGATATACTGAATACACTGATACAGGTGTACAATGAAAAGTGGATACAGGACAAGAATCAGATTGCCGTCAGCACCTCTCAGTTTATTGGCGACCGTTTGAGTGTCATCGAAAGCGAATTGGGGCATGTAGACGATAATATCTCCAGTTTTAAGAGTGAACACCTGATGCCCGATGTTCAGGCGGCTTCCAGTCTTTATATGGCCCAGTCTGCCGAGAATAAAAAAGAACTGCTGACACTGAATACCCAGCTTTCCACCGCACGGTATATTCTGAAGGAACTGAAAGAAAAGAAACTGAATCAGCCGTTGCCTACCAATTCGGGCATTGCCAACACCAATATTGAGAATCAGATAAGTGAGTACAACAATATGGTGCTGAACCGTAACCGTTTGATAGCCAACAGTAGCGAGAAGAATCCGTTGGTGAAAGACTTGGCGAACTCTCTGCAGAGTATGCAACGCACCATTATTCAGTCGGTAGACAATCTGATTGTTTCCCTGAATACCCAGATACGCAGTATCCGTGAGCAGGAAGTAACCACCACCAGCCAGTTGGCATCCAATCCCAGTCAGGCCAAATACCTGCTTAGTGTGGAACGTCAGCAGAAAGTAAAAGAGGAACTCTATCTTTACCTGCTCCAAAAACGTGAAGAAAATGAACTTTCACAGGCATTTACCGCTTATAACACTCGTGTCATCACTGCCCCTCGCGGTAGCATGGTTCCTACTTCTCCGCAGAAAATGAAAATATTGCTGATAGCTTTTGCACTCGGACTGGTGTTTCCTGGAGGTGTGATATTCCTGAAAGAGCACATGAATACCCGGGTGCGTGGGCGCAAGGACTTGGAAAACATGAATGTTCCGTTTGTAGGAGAGATTCCCATGGTTGACGGTAACAAAAAGAAAGCGGGTAAGAAAACAAAGGAAAACGAATGTGCCGTTGTGGTGAAAGAAAAGAGTCGGGATGTGATTAACGAGGCTTTCCGTGTGGTTCGCACCAATCTTGAGTTTATGGCGCAAGGAAATAAAGTTGTCATGGTTTCCTCCATAAATCCGGGTAGCGGAAAGACATTCATCACCATGAACCTTGCTGTCAGCTTTGCCATAAAGGACAAGAAGGTGGCGGTCATTGACTTGGATATGCGTCGTGCCAGTTTAAGTGCTTACGTTAACAAACCGAAGACCGGTGTTTCCAATTATTTGGGTGGTCAGGTGTCCGATTGGAAAGAGATTGTAGTAAATAATGTTGTCCATGCCAACGTTGGCGTTATTCCGGTGGGTACCATACCTCCCAATCCGTCGGAGTTACTTTTCAGTCCCAAGATGGAGACCCTTATTGCAAGCTTGCGTAAGGAGTACGACCTTGTTTTCATCGACTGTCCGCCGGTAGAGATTGTTGCCGATACCAGCATTATCGCTAGGTGGGCGGATATGACTCTCTTTGTTGTCCGTTCCGGACTGATGGAGCGTGAGATGCTTCCTGTGATAGACAGTTACTATACAGACCATAAATTGAACAATATGGCTTTATTGCTTAATGGCACTACTGTCGCTTACGGAGGCAAATACGGTTATCATCGCTATGGCTATCGTTACGGCTATCATTATGGGTATGGTAACTATTCCAATGAATAAATAAAAGTGTTTCATTTCTTCAAACGTAAAGTAAGTGTAGCGGATAGCGGTATTCTGCGTGGAATGACCGATTGCCATTCCCATCTGTTACCCGGTGTGGATGATGGTGTGAAAACATTGTCTGAAACATTGGAGATATTGAAGGAGATGGAGAAGCAAGGTATAGTCGAAGTGTGGTTCACGCCGCATATTATGGAAGATATACCGAATAAAACAGCAGATCTTCGACAAATGTTTGAAGAAACAGAGGCTGCTTATCAAGCCGTCAACGGCACGATAAAGTTACATCTTGCAGCCGAGTATATGCTTGACAACCTCTTTGAAGAACGATTGGGGAAAGAAGACGTGTTACCCATTGAGCTTGATGGAAAGCGTTACCTTTTGGTGGAAACCTCTTATTTCAATCCTCCGATGGACTTGTATGAGATGCTGAAGCGGATACAACAGAAAGGCTACTATCCTTTGTTGGCACATCCCGAACGGTATGAGTATATGGGTATGAAGGACTATCAAGAGTTAAAATCCGAAGGTGTCTTTTTCCAACTGAATATCCCATCTCTTGGTGAAATGTATGGGAAAGATATACAAAAGAAAACAGAGAAACTTTTGAAAGCAGGAGTGTATGAGTTTAGAGGATGCGATGTGCATTCTGGTAATTGTTTCCGTTATGCGATACGATCAGAAATAGAGAAAACATTGTTGAGGATTAGATAGGTATTAGTTAAAAGAAAATTTTGTCGATTTTATATGTTAGATAATAATTCAAGCACTAAGCGAATAGCCCAAAATTCATTTATGCTATCCCTGCGGATGTTACTATCTATGGTAGTGTCTCTTTATACATCTCGTGTGGTGCTTGCTACTTTGGGGATAGAAGATTATGGTACATACAATGTAGTCGGTGGTGTTGTCGGAATGTTTTCATTTCTTAATGCTACTATGAGTGGTGCCACATCACGTTTTCTGACTTTTGAAATGGGCAAAGGTGATTTTAAAAGATTGATGGAAACCTTTAGTTCTGCTCTTATTATTCATTTTAGTATAGCAATAGTGGTTTTCATCCTTGCTGAAACAGTAGGGCTTTGGTTTTTAAAGAATAAACTAGTCATTCCCGAAAGTAGGATATTTGCTGCGCAATGCGTATTTCAGTTTTCTATTATTTCAATGGCAGTAGGGGTAACGCAAGTGCCCTATAACGCAAGTATTATAGCGCATGAAAAAATGGATGTATATGCTTATGTGGAGATACTCAATGTTATACTGAAACTATTAATTGTTTACTTGTTAGGCGTAGGAAATATTGATAAATTGATATTATATGGCATTCTTACTTTAGTTGTGACAATAATCATAGCACTAATTTACCGTATATATTGTGTAAAACATTTTGCTGAATGCCATTTTTTCTGGGTATGGAATAAAAGTATATTAAAAGGGTTGCTATCGTTTTCGACTTATAACTTATACGGCAATATGGGCAGTGTAGTAAATGCACAGAGTACAAACTTCGTATTGAATCATTTTTTTGGAGTTGTTCTCAACTCTGCTGCAAGTATTGCTACCACTGTTTCGGGAGTTGTAAATAGTTTTGCTTCCAATATAATGGTTGCTTTTCGCCCTCAAATTACAAAGAATTATGCTAAGGGTGATTGGATCAGCTTTCAGAATCTTTTAGATTGGGCTATTAAAATTATTTTATTGGTATATGTTATGGTAGCGATACCAGTATTTGTGGAAATTGATACACTTTTGACAGTTTGGTTGGGAAATATTCCTCCTTACACTACTACTTTCTGTAGATGTATTCTTGTGAGTATCTTTTTTGAAACATTGCGATATGTTATTACGATGGGAATTCATGCTGTTGGTAAAGTGAAGATAATAAGTCTTTTTACAGGCTCTTTGTTTTTGATTAATCCGTTTGTTATTTATTTCGTCCTTTTGGCAAAATCTATGCCAGACTATGTGTTTTACTCTGTTATAGTTTGTAATTTGAGTTTATGTGTTATAGATTTATTTCTTTTAAAAAAGTATATTCCAGCAATTCAAGTCAGTAAATTTTTTTTGTCCATTTCTAATATTATATTGGTATCAGCTTTTTCTTTAACTCTGATTAATATGTTTAGTGCATTTTATAGACCGTCCTTATTGAGAATTGTTTGTATTACTTGTATATCGGTTATTGTTGTTGCACTTTTATTTTGCTATTGTTGCATGGACATTCTACAACGTAAACAAATCTTTTCATACGTAAAATCAAAAATAAATCGTAAAAAGCATGGATAATGTTTTATTGCTTGACACTTCTGTTGCCTCTTTAAATAAGGGGGATGAGATCATTATGGAATGTGTCAGAACAGAATTGGGATTTATGTTAGATGGTAATTTTGAATTGAATTTACCAACTCATGTGTCTGCTTTTCATTGGTATCAAATTTATAGAGGATTAGCTCGTATTAATTATTATAGTAACTGCAAGTATAAGTTTGTAGGCGGCACAAATCTTTTAGTGAAAAATATGGCGACTTATTATCCTCAGTGGAATATTAATTTGTTCAACAGTAAGGCTATTAGGGGATGTGTTTTGGTTGGCGTGGGTGCTGGTGCAGGCGAAGGAAGTAACTGGTATACAAAAAGACTATATAACACAGTGCTGAACCATGAATATTGTCACAGTACACGCGATGAGCGTACCAAACTTTATCTTGAAAGTATGGGGCTTAAAGCAATTAATACGGGCTGTGTAACGATGTGGATGCTTACTCCGGAGTAAGCATCCACATCGTTACACTAACTGCATCTAAAGTTAAAGATGATCGAGACCAATATATTATTGATTTGTTACAAGAGGAGTATAGCGAAGTGTATTATTGGGTACAAGGTATTGAAGATTATGATTATCTTCATCGTTTTGAAAATGTGGATAACATAAAAATTGTTCCTCCTACCAAGGATGCTTATCATGCACTTCTTTGTATGGATGATTTAGATTATGTGGGTACTCGTTTACATGCAGGAGTGTATGCCATGCGTCATAGGAAGCGTGCAATTATTATAGTGATTGATGAGCGTGCTCGTGAAATTAATAAGTCAAACAATCTAAATTGTTTAGAAAAAGATAATATTGAGGAATTGCCGATGATGATTAATAATACATTTGAAACAAAGATAATTATGCCATTTGATCGTATTGAGCAATGGAAAAAACAATTTAAATAATTTCAAGCATGGGAAATATTATATTGGAAGAACTAGTTGTTGATAAGAATCTTGTGTGTTATGATTTTTCATGTACTGAAAACTTAAATTGTTATTTTACTAAGAAACAACTATTCATAGAATATACTAACGATGTGAGTAATGTGCCGGTAAGTATACTTTCCATTCCCTTCATTTCTACATTTTTGGGTATTGCATGGCTCGAAAATTGTAATATTTATGTAGACGAATTGGACGAAACTTATTATTACTCTCTCCGTGAAACTCGGGTTGCTTATCAAGATATGTATTCTGAAGTGTCTTTAAAAGGTCGTGTTGTTCCTTGTAAAATTATTAAGAATGAGATTTCAAATAGTAAAAACTCATTGTTGCTTTTTGGTGGAGGTGTAGATGCACATTCTTCATTTATCAGAAATAAACAAACTATTTCGCACATTATTAATATCCAAGGTTGGTTTAAGGATATACTTGGGCAAGACAAAGCAGCTGATGCCGACAGAGAACATTGTGTGGATTTTGCAAAAAGAATGGGTGTAGAATTCCTTTATGTACGTTCCAATTTTGCTTCAGTTGTAAATGCGAATGTTTTTAATAAAAGATACCAACGCCTTCTTCACGATCAATGGTGGCATGGTATACAACATTCTATGGCGTTTATTGGCATTTCTATAGTAGAAGCATTTCGACTTGGAATCTCGAATCTTATTATTGCAAGTTCATGTACAAAAGGACGATTGAAGCCATGTGCTTCATTTATTACTACCGATTCCTCTTATCGCTTTGCAAAAGAAGGGAATGTTTTGCATGATGCTTTTGAATTGGATAGGCAGCAGAAGATGAGGATCATTGTGGATTATCAAAAACATTCAGAGGAACTTTACCCATTGAAAGTATGCTCGTTCAATGATAAGAATTGCTGTGAATGTGAGAAGTGTTTTCGAACTATTCTTGAAATAGTTGCTGAAGGAGGAAATATTCGTGACTACGGATTCAATATTTCTAATTCTTTAACAGAAACATTTAAAAACGTAATGGAACGCCGATTGGCACTGTGGGGTATTGATTTCGAATTGAAGACTTACTGGCTACAATCTTTTTCTCGTATGCAAGAGAATCGCGCCAATATAGAAGATAAGGAGTTTGTAGATTGGATAACACAATACGATTTTAGGAATAATAAAAAGAGATGTCTGAGAAATTATTATCGTACAAATTTCTTCTCAATTCTCAAACGTAAGCTTAATATTAGATAGGATGAATCCACGCATTTCATCTGTATCCATTACATGGAAATCGGAGGTGCGGAACGTGCCCTTTTGGGGGGTACCAATGCTTTCACACCAGATGGGTGTTCGGTAAACCTGTTTGTCGATTAGTATGCTAGTGAGTTTATGCCACTTATTTCCAAATGAGAAATCTGCGGTCTGAGGTATTGGAATATACATGTATTGTTGTTTTAATTAGAAATACAACATACGTTATAAACAATTTATTTCATGTCACAGTTTTCTCATTCATCTTCAATCGAAATATATTGTTATCTTAAAAATAGATATCTTTTTTGGCATTATCTATTAGGGAACCGTCTTTGTGGTGGCTTTTCATGGACTATACGTTAAAATTGGGCGCTAATTTCTATTAGAATAAATAATGAAGCAACGTATCTTATATCTTGATGTCATTCGTGTAGTAGCTTGTTTGATGGTTATTGTCATGCATGCTCCTATATCCGGAGATGGAGCGATGACTCACGGACCCTTTCTTGTGTTTGCTAGTTATTTGACAGCCCCCTGTGTACCTTTATTCTTTATGGTAAGCAAGAGCGTATTTGGCTAAACGGATAGGGAAGATAGCAGGTCCTACAGTGTGCTTCTCGTTGTTTTATATAGCGTTGAATATCAGCCAAATGGAAATGGGGGGGGTAAAACAATTGTACTAAGTTTATTGTCAATACCCTTTAGCGCACAAGGGCATGGCATTCTGTGGTTTATGTATACACTGATGGGGTTGTACCTGCTTGTGCCGATTCTCTCTCCTTGGATAAGACGGGCGTCTAAGCGTGAGATTGAACTCTATTTAGTCTTATGGTTTGTTACGCTGCTGTATCCTTATATCGGGCTTTTGTTACAATGTAATACCGGCAATACCGGAGTGCTGTACTATTTCTCAGGCTATGTGGGGTATTTCCTACTGGGACATTATTTGAGTAGAAACATGTTGCCTTTGAAAGTCTTGCTTTCTGTGTCTTTGTTCGTATTGCCATTGCCTTTATTTAATAAACTGTTAGGATGGGAACTTGACTTTTACACTGCTTTTTGGTATTTGTCTGCTCCTGTTGCTATTCTGACAGCGTCTTGCTTTTGTTGTATTAAGCGTTGCTTCTCCACTGTTGCAATCGAATCCGCTAGTATGCGATGGAGTCCATTAACAAAAGCGTTAACGGTGGTCAGTAATCTGTCTTTCGGCATCTATCTGGTTCATATTTTTGTGATGCGCACATTGTTGTGGAACTGGTCGTTCATACAGTCGATAAAAAATTATTGTTTACAGACTTTTGTCGTAATAGTGTTCACGTTTATGGGGGCGTTAGCGATTGTTTATTTATTATCCCGATTGCCATTTTCGCAATACATCATTGGTTATACTGTACGAAGAAAAGAATAATAAAACATAAATGAAGAAACGAATATTCATTAATATTCACTATTTGGAGATTGGAGGAGCAGAACGTGCTCTGCTGGGGTTACTCTCGTATCTCAATCCTGATAAAGTAGATATAGACCTGTTTGTCAATCAGCATACCGGTGAGTTTATGCCACTTATTCCCGAATGGGTGAATTTGCTGCCCGAAATATCGGAATATACCTGCATTGAGCGTCCTATTACTACTATTGTCAAAGAAGGACATTGGGGGATTGCTTTGCGCCGTATATGGGCAAAGTATAAATACAAACAGTATCTCAACACTTTGACTGTCGAGCAGCGGCAACACGATGCTAGTATATTCCAGTATGTGGCAGATGCGGTGGAAGGGGCTTTGCCTTCTTTGGCTCATTTGGGTGAGTATGATTTGGCGATAAGCTTTTTGCAACCTCACAACATTGTTCTCAATAAAGTAAAGGCTAAAAAGAAGATATGCTGGATACATACTGATTATTCTACCATCCATGTAAATCATGATTTGGAGTTACCTGTGTGGAATGCTTTCGACTATGTGGTTTCCATCAGTGATGATTGCACTCGTGCTTTTATACAGACATTTCCTGAATTGAAAGATAAGATAGTGTTGATAGAAAACATTCTCTCGCCACTGTTTGTACGTCGGCAGGCAGATTTGGACGAGGTGACAGCAGAAATGCCCGATGAACCGGACGTGGTGAAGATACTCACGATAGGTCGCTTTTCTCCCCCTAAAAAAATAGAGGGTATTCCACACATTTGTGCCGAGATGGAACGGTTGGGAGCTGATTTCCGGTGGTATGTCATTGGCTACGGTCCAGACAGGAAAATTCAGGAGGCCCTTGACAAGTATGGCATGCGTCATCGTATGAAACTGTTGGGGAAGAAGAGCAACCCCTATCCCTATATTAAGGCGTGCGACATCTATGCGCAGCCCAGTATCTATGAGGGGAAAAGTGTCACCGTGCGCGAGGCACAAATGCTTTGCAAGCCGGTGGTCATTACTGACTATCCCACTGCTAAAAGCCAGATAAACCACGGTGTGGATGGAGTGATTGTGCCGCTTGACGAGGTACAGACAGCTATGGGAATAGTGGATTTTATAAATAACAGCGAGCAGAGAGACAAGATTGTGTCGCATCTTTGCACACATGATTTCGGTAATGAAGCGGAGGTGGAAAAGATTTATTCGTTGATGGATGATAAGTGAAAAATATGATTTCCGCATTTTTATATAAATACATCTATTTTCTGATTATTACCATCCTAACTCTGATGGAAGTGCCGCATAGGAAAAGTTTAAACGAAAAAGAGGAGAATTTGGGCAGTGTGTTCCTATGCTTTTTTATGGTACTTTTTATAGGATTTCGACCTGTATCACATTTGTTTGTGGATATGATTAATTATGCTCGTTGGTGGGGAGGAAGTTGGATAGGCTTTGATTGGAATGCGGAAAATTTGTTATTTGATAATTTTTATCAATATATGGGAAGTGTGTTTCCCGATGCTACTGTTTTCTTTGGCTTAATAGCTGCCATTTATTTTATAGGCATGTTTGTTGCCTGTCGTAAGCTGTTTCCATCCAATACGCTAATTGTATTCTTGGTTTGCTTGGCTGCATTTTCAACGTTTTCGTATGGTACGAATGGTATTAAGGCAGGGGCAGCTGCTTCTTTATTTTTGGTGGCGTTGGCATATCGGGAACAGCTTGTGGTTTCTATTTTGTTTTTGCTTTTGTCGTTGGGATTTCATCATTCCATGCAACTGCCAGTGGCTGCTTATTTGCTGACATTGGTTTTTAAGAACGAGAAATGGTATTTCTATGGGTGGCTGTTCTGTCTGTTGATGGCTGTCGGGCATGTCTCATTCTTTCAGAACTTGTTTGCTGGAATGACAGATGAGTCGGGTACTGGTTATCTTAATTGGAATCCTAATGAGAATTGGGGAGGAAAAAGTGGTTTTCGTTTAGACTTTGTAATATATAGTGCAATACCTGTAATTATGGGTTACTATGTAAAATTTAAGTATCAACTGGAGGATAAGCTTTACGATACAATGCTAAACATATATTTGACTTGTAATGGGATATGGATGCTTTGTATGTATGCGCAGTTCACCAATCGTATTGCCTATTTGTCGTGGTTCATATATCCGATATTGTTGGTTTATCCTTGCTATGCCATTGGCGATGAAACTCATCCATTGGTGTTGGTACGAAAAAAGGTGGTGTTGCTACATCTGGCTTTCACCCTGTTTATGGCTTTTATTTATTATGCTTAATTATGATACCTAAAATAATTCATTACTGTTGGTTTGGTGGTAATCCCCTTCCCGAAGATGCACAAAAATGTATTGCATCATGGAAAAAGTATTTGCCCGGATATGAGATAAAAGAGTGGAATGAGAGCAATTTCGATGTGAATTGTTGTCCTTATGTGCGTGAGGCGTATCAAGCAAAGAAATATGCATTTGTAAGTGACTATGCACGCTTTGAGGTGCTTTATCGCGAAGGAGGGTTATACTTTGATACGGATGTGGAAGTTATCCGAAATATGGATCATATCGTAGCTGCCGGAAACTTTATGGCATTTGAGAAGAGTTTGGCTACTAAATCTCAGGAAGAAGGGTTTACACCGGCTGCGAAAGCAGCCGGTGTAAACCCAGGCCTTGGCCTCGGGGTTGCCCCAGGCCTTGGCCTGCTGCATGAATTGCTCGAGTTTTATCAGACGAAAGAGCATTTTGTGGTGGAAGACGGCACGGTGGTGGATTATACCACAGCTCTGCTTCGGAAACATGGATTAGTGGAAGAACATCGGTTGCAACAGGTGGCGGGCGTGACGATATATCCCGTAGATTACTTTTGCCCGATGGATTCAACTACGGGGATTATCACTCTGACAGACAATACAGTTTCTATTCATCATTATTCCTGCTCTTGGATAGACCATAATACTTTCAGTTGGCGTTTACATATACTTAAAAACAAGCTGATAGGTTTATTTGGTGAGAAATGGATAATGAAAATAAGTCGTATATTAAAAAGATATATGTAATGAATGATATACCACGCATCACGGTCATTATGGGCATTTATAATTGTGCCAATACGTTGATTGAGGCTCTTGAGTCATTGGAAGCCCAAACTTACCAAAGGTTTCAGGTGGTTCTTTGCGATGATGGGTCAAATGATAATACATTGGAGGTCGCAATAAAATGGGCGGAAACGCGTCCAAATTATAAGGTGATAGGGAATGAGCGAAATATGGGGCTAAACTTCACCTTGAACCATTGTTTGCAATATGCTGATACAGAATTTATTGCCCGCATGGATGGGGATGATTTGTCAAAACCGACACGTTTTGAAAAAGAAATAAAGTTTCTTGACGAGCATCCCGAGTATGCCGTGGTCAGTACTCCGATGGATTACTTTGATGAAAATGGTGTGTTTATGACTGGAAGAGGAAGGGGAGAGATAAAAAAAGAAAATTTTCTAACAGGCACTCCTATCTGTCATGCCCCTTGTATGGCACGTACAGAAGTGATAAAATCTGTAGGAGGTTATTCTGTAGATGAAAAGTTGCTTCGTGTAGAGGATTACCACCTTTGGTTTAAGGTGTTTGCTGCCGGACATAAGATTTATGTAATGAACGAAGTTCTTTATCAGATGCGTGATGACCGTAATGCCATAATTCGTAGAAATTGGGCCGGATATCTAAACATTCATTATGTGATGCGAACCGGATTCAAAATGATTGGGCTTCCTTGGTACTGTCAAGTGTATTCTTTACGCCCTCTTATTATTGGAGCATTACCGAAGTGGTTGTATAAGAAACTACATAAAAGATAAATTCAAATTATTTCGGATACATAATTTAGAATGGAAAGAAAAAAAATATGTTTTGTGGTTGCTGTTCACGGAACCGCAATCTCCTTTTTACGCGATCATATTGAAGCTTTGAGTGAAAACTATGATGTGTACCTTGCTGGAAATATCAAGTCAAAGGAATCAATCGAAATTCTGAAATTATCAGGATATGCTCAAATACCTATTAACAGAAAAATATCATTTATTAATGATTTGAAAGCTGTATGGAGTTTGTATCGTTATTTTCGGAAGATGGGTTTTTCTGCAATTCACTCGGTAACACCTAAAGCCGGGCTAGTTTGTGCTCTTGCTGGATTTATGGCAAGAGTTCCTCATCGTATTCATATTTTCACAGGACAGGTATGGGCTGTTCAAAAGGGGATGATGTGCAACTTGCTGATGGGATTAGATAAACTGATTGCTAAATTAGACAACCATATTTTGGTAGATAGCAATTCGCAAAGATGCTTTTTGATAGAAAATGGAATTTTCAAGGCGAAAAGCTCAAAAGTGCTTGGCTTGGGGTCCATTTGCGGGGTGAATACGGAGAGATTTAAACCGACGGAAGAGGTTCGAATAGCAGTTCGTAATGAGATAGGTATTTCTAATGATAAGACTGTGTTTGTTTTTATGGGGCGAATGAACCATGATAAGGGGGTGTATGAACTTCTCTCTGCTTTTGATTATTTGGCTGAGACAAGAAAGGATGTCTATTTGCTTCTCTTTGGTAATGATGAGGAGAATGTCGCAGAATCATTTTCTAATTATAAAAATTTAAAGGAAAAAGAGAACTTTTGTTATTATGGGCGTACTTCTGAACCTTATAAGATGTTGCAGGCAGGAGATGTTTTTGTACTTCCTACTTATCGCGAGGGATTCGGTTCTAGTGTAATTGAAGCAGCCTGCCTTGGTCTTCCTACAATTACAAGTGATGTATACGGTGTACAAGATGCGAGTGTTCTTGGAGTGACGGGACTTCAATGCAAGGTTGGTAATGTGACCTCTCTTTATGATACAATGAAAACAATGGCTGATGATGCGACTATGCGTCAAACAATGGGTGCAAATGGGCGTAAACGTGTTTTGAGTGATTTTGCAGGTGCTGTGGTAGTAAAAGCTTGGAAAAATTTTTATGATTCTATTCTAAAATAAAAGGCTCCCGGCATACACCGGAAGCCCTCCACTAATAGAAACGATTTTATAAATCCTTATATTCCCGGCTTGCTTTGAAACAGGGGCACGCTTTATGAACATTCGTAGAAAGTTCATTGTGTCCCACGATGCGTGCCTCGGGATAATCCAGCCGCAGTTGCCGCAACAGTGCTATCAATGCTATTTTCTGTTCCATGGTTCGTGTGTCGGCCGGGTGTCCCTGTTCGTCCAGACCGCCTTCGTAACACACTCCGATGCTGTGCTCGTTGAAAAAGCGGGCGTGGGCGCCGATGTGGTCTGTGGGGCGGCAGACATGGGTGATGCCGTCGCGGGTGATGTAGAAATGATAGCCGATATCGGCAAACCCGCGCTGCTGCACATGGCAGCGGCGGAGGGCTTCCACCGGGAAGCTGCGGTCGGCACGCGTGGCGGAACAGTGGACCACTATCAAGGCTATGCGCCGGTAGTTCTGATACTGTGAACTGATGTTGTCGTAAGTCATTCTTGTTAAGAATTGAAAATTAGATACAACTTTGGATGCCTAGCACACCGCCTATGGCGGTGGCTACTGCAATAATTACTTTGAGTATGATACTCCAGGTTGATTTTCCTTTTTGTTTTTCCATGGGTGTAATGTTTTTAAAAGTTATACATTTTTTTTGTGTATTCGGGCGGACACACGGGTCCGCCCCTACGAGCTAGACAGCCGGTTCTTGCTGGGACTTGAGCAGGTCTTCCACCACTTTTCCTTCTTTCTCCGCGCGCAGTGCGGCTGCCTGTGCGGAACGGCTGGCAACGGGTTGGAATTCCAATGAGCCGAAAATGGTCTTCAGGTCTTCTCCGGGGATGTACTGGATGTTGACACCGGTGATACATGAGGCGGTAAACTTCTCTAGAGTGTCTGCTCCGCGACTAGTGATTTGAAGGCGGAACTTGCCTAAGTCGCCGAAGTCTACCTGCTTGCCTTCCTTCAAGGCTTCCAGCAGGTTGTCTACGGTAGCGGTCAGGACTGCCACTACATCGGCGCGGCTCACGGTGGTCTGTGAGGACACACGTCTGCTGAGCTGTTTCAACGAAAGTTCACCGTTCATCTGTGCTGTGGCGTAAGCCATCGGTGATGCTTCCCTTTCCTGGGGATTGGGGCGGAGTGCCACACTGTAATTCAATGCCATAATGTTACTGTTTTTAAATGGTTAATATTAATTGAACATTACAAAGATAGCATCGCGGAAGAAGGGAAAAGTGAAGCGGCATGAATGCCGGTGAAGCCCTGTGACACAGTGTGACAGGTTATGAATAAAGATGAATTAAAGCACTTGATATAGTTGGCTATGTGGTTGATTTTCATTACATTTGTTCTATTAATCAAATGGAAAAATGATATGAATCAGAGAGAAGAAGAGATGGAAGGATGGCCGGTGAAGCCCTATTACAAACGAGACTTGGCGGTGGCATACGCTCCCGATATCACTCCGGTGGCCGCGCTGAACCGTCTGGCCTCATGGATACATCACCACAAGGTGCTTTACCGCGCTTTGGCGGATTCGGGCTATGCCGACCGGCAGCGGATGTTCAACTCGGTGCAGGTGGAACTGATTTTCCGGTACTTGGGAAGACCTTAGAAGAGACTTTGGAAGCACTCTTGAAAGTGGAGAGGTCGGAAAACGAAAGTAAGAAGCACTCTTAGAAGGGACTTTGGAAGCACTCTTGGAAAGACGTCGGAAAGGGCGTTGGATACGTATATATGCATGGGCTGACACGTACGTCCGCGTAGCCCCACACATATATACGTGTAGCCTCACACGTACGTCCGCGTGAGGCGATGCTTACGTCCGTGTGTGAGGCTGCCTGCGGTGGCATTTTTACTCCGCATTGCACTCCTCTTCGCTTTCATGCTCCTCATATCGTCCGCAGGGGTGGCGGGTGTAATACACGGTTCCTGTGCGGCAGAGCTCCTGGTCGCGTACCTTCAGCATGTCGATACGCGTAAAGGCGCGGTCGGGGTCTGACACACGTGAAACGGTGAGGATGAAATCTGCCAGGTTCGCCCAGTTTGCACTGCCCGATATGGTGTACATATTGATGGCCTCCAGTTCGTTTCGGCCGTTCACGGTCTTCAGTCCGCGCGGATGGGCCACGATGACCACCCAGATGTGGTTTACGCGTCCCCAGGTCTGGAACTTGGTGAGCATGGCCTTGATGCTTTGCGTCTCGGTCTCGCCGTTGCCGCTTTGTGTCTCGATGAAAAGATAAGGGTCTACCACCAGATATTTCAACGGACGTGTGCGGCGCACCCGGTCGGCACGGTTCAGGATGTTTTCGGGGGTGGGCGGTACTTCGTGCATGTCCAGATGAATCATGTGGGTGTCCAGAAAGTCAAGATAGGGTGTCAGTTGTTCGTCGGTGTAGGCAGTGGTGTTGGCTTTGCCCAGCATCAGTCCCACCAGCCGGGCGATGTGTTTGTTCTTGTCGGGAATCTCAAAGGAGAGATAGCATACAAACCGGTCGGTCTGCTGCATGATGCGGCAGGTCAGGTCGTTCAGAAAATCAGTCTTGCCGCTGTTGGGCATTCCGGTTACGATGATGAGCCCGCCGATGTCGGTGGGATGGAAGATACGGTCGGTCAGCGGGCCGTATCCCACACTGTAACCGTGGTCGTATTCGCCGTGGAGCACGCGGATGACTTCATCCTTCCGCTCGGCTACGGTGATGATATCGGTGGTGTGGCGCGCGCTTGCTCCGTCGATGACACTGCGCACCACTTCGATGCCGTATTGCAGCATCACGTCGCCTATGTCCTTGCATCCGCCGGGCAGGGTGACAAAGAGGCAGCGGGCGTTGAAGTAGTCCGTCAGCCGTTTGGTCAGTGTGCGGCCGGGCAGGTCGGTGTCACCGCAGACAACGATGTTTTCCACCTGTTCCAGCCATGGGAGAAACGCTTCGAAGGATTTGCCTAAGTCGCTTGCGGCTCCTGAGGGTACGCTGATGACATAACGGTATCCGGCTTCCGCCAATACCAGTGTGTCCTTTTCGCCTTCCACCACGATGACTCGCGGAATGGTTTCCTCCTCCACCAACAGGGGGTTGAGGCACTCGATGTTGTAGGGGGCGCAAGGTGTGGTGGGCGAGTCTTGGGCCCAGAACTTGCTGTAGACAGTGGGTTTTCCCTCTTCCTGCCTGGCTGAGGGCGAAGGGCTGCACGAGCGGTATTTGGCGTTGACAGGGTGGCCGTCCACATAGTTCACGTAGGCGATGCAGGGATACACGGCAGAGGCCTGCTCGGTCTTGTTCTCACTGTTTTTGGTGATGCAGTAATGGCGCAGACAGCCTATATGGGCTGCCATGGCGGTGGAGAGGGAGATGCCCTGGTCTTGGAGGTAGCGGCGTGCGGCAAGCTGGTCGGGGTCGGTACAGTCGGGCGAGTCGGTGAGAGGCTTGATTTTCTGCATCACTTCGTCGGTCAGGGACTTGTAGTCCGAGGGCAGCATGGGCACTTCGCCTTGCACGGTCGAGGTGTCGCTGCGGGCGGGATTGTTTCTGTTGTTGTGGTGTGTCGGAGCATGTCCGGCGCTTCCCGGAGTATATCCGGAAAACATGGGACGGTCGGAACGACAATAATCAGTCAGTATGCCGTTGAAGTCGCATCCTGCATAGAAGCAGTGGTACACACCTTTTGCTTTGGAGATGGACAGGTGGGGTGTTCCGCATTTGGGACATACGGCAACAAAGTTTTTTCCCGCACTTTTGCGGTCGGGGAAATCTGAAAGGGAATAATAAGGCTTCATATCAAATTAAAAATTATAAATTAAAAAATAAAAGTTCATGGTAAGCGGGGAACGGACTCACGGTTCGGAGCACTGACCGCTGGTGTCCACCCATTCTTTGGACAGGATGTTCCAGATGGCGGTATCGCAGGGTCGTGGCGGTGCATCCGCAGGAATCTCCACTTTCCCGTCTATGGGGTCGTCATAGTATCGGATGTCCTTGTCGGCATCTTTCCATTCGAATGGCGAGACGGGGCGGAATTCGCGGAGTTTTTTGCGGTGTTCCTCCAGGTTTTTCAGCAGCGTTTCACCCAGTTTCTGCGTGGCCTGCTGTATCAGTTTCTCCCCATACCGGGTCTTGATAAGGTTCTGCAACCAGATGATGCGTCCGTTGTGCGATGTTTTTGCGAACGTGGACTGGGCGTCGAAGTGGGGAATGAGGAACTCGTTCACCAGAATGACCAGTGCATCCAGTGCCCGCCGGCGGGTGTAGTTGCGGTCGGTGGCGATGCCATAAGGGAGTGAAGAATGCAAGAATTTCGGTTCGGTTTTCATTCCATACCAGTTCGAATGATTTGCATTTTTTGATGTATTCCAATATGTCCGAGGTATGTATGGTTTTTAGGGCCAGACAAATCTGATAGAGGTTGTTGATGGGGTACATTCCCTCTTCGTTCATGAAGTTGGGCATACCCAGATATAAATCCAGCAGTTTCAGACAGGCAGAGTCGCTGATTCCCCATACCTTCCATTGGTGAATCATCTTCTGTATTTCACAGATGGAAATGTTTTGTTTCAATGCTTTTTTAGCCATAACGAATTTTGTTTATAAGTTTGTTTCGTAAATATGGCAGCAAGTTACAAAGGATAAAAATAACGCGTCTGTCCACTGTGGAAAGATAATTCACATATTATTGATATAGTTTGCAATATTTAATCAAAATAAATATGAAAGATAGAAACTTTAACACGAAAAAACTGGCTGAAAGCGTGAAACAGCCTTCTTCTTTCACTCGCCTGGCTAATTTAGTATCT
>OGMR01000477.1_pt1 | contig 18959 bp, 25 predicted proteins | sample 1573251 | NCBI WGS metagenome assembly OGMR01 (sample SAMEA2581979, study PRJEB24529) | metagenome | biome: Human gut stool | place: China | collected 2011
CCGCCTTTCCCCCGAGCCACGTGGCGGCGAACGCCGGGGTGTCGGGGGCGGAACCCCCATTCTAGTCACTACCCGATACGGGCAGTAACGGGCTGCATCAAACAGCCCTCCAAGCTTCTTGAGCCAGCCATCACCGAGTTCTTTTCTTCCGATGTTCAAGCATCCGTTCACATCGGCGTTGATTTTTTGACCATTCGATCGAATGAAGAGCCCACCAATTCGCTTGCCCGAGCTCGGAACAAGATTCGCATTTTTATCCCCGTAATTAGGGAGCTGATCAAAATCTAGCGCCGACTGGCGAGAAGTGTAGCGTTCCTCTCGAACGATCACCTGGATCCCGTACTCCTCCGCCTTGTAGCGAATCATGTGAATCAGGCGGTTGAAGGGAATGTTCACGAAGTTTTGGTTATTGACCTTGCCAAGGTTGATATTCTGTTTCCAACCTTCGTTGTGGCCGATGATGATGGTTCCAAGATCGTTTCGAAGGCAGAACTGCACAACAAAACGAGAAACCTTATGCATCTTGTCATTGATGCGACAAGTGCGTTTCATGACCTTGGATCGTCGGTGAGTCTTTTTGCCATGAGACTGCAGACTGGCAACATCCTTGTTGTACATGGCATTGATGCTTTTCAACATGCCCCCTTTGACAACCACGGGACGAATCCCGCTGGCCGTCGACGCAAGGGTAACGATATTGCGAAGCCCAATATCAACAAGACATGCACGGCTGCCGTCAAGCAGAACGGTAGTCGAACAAGTGACCTCGTAGGTCAACTCAATGAAAAAGGCGTTCCCGTGCGGCACAATTCGCACGTCGCCGATAATCGTCTCCTTCTTTTTGGCATTGAAGGGTTGATTGTCGCAAGAACGGATCTTTAGAGGTGGAAAGCCCACGTCGTTCTTGTCGGTAAGAATAAGATTGCCTTCAACTACCTTATAACCATTGCGACCAACGACAAACGTTCGATACTTCTTGCTATAGCCAGGCAATCTCGGCATAGCCTTGAACTTGCTAGGATCGGCCAAGTAGGCCGTCTTTGCCGCATGCCACGAGACGAACTGCTCATGAACAATTTGTGTTTGACGTTGAGCAGAAGCCGCAGACGGCATGCTCCTGTACAACTCAGTGTTTCCAGACCGAACGGCCTGATCCAGGCCGGCACGGTTGAGCCACGGCTCCCTGGCAAAAATTTTCTGACGCTGGATGTAGACTGCCTGATTGCCCAACTTTCGAGCGGCAGAACAAAGCCTATGGCACGCATCGTAATGCAGATGCCCTGGCTTGACTACTATTCGTTCTACTCGCTGAGACATTTTATGACCGATCTACGCTGTGGCGCACACTGCGTCTACAACATCAACATTCATTTGGTACTGATCGTAGCTTATCGAAGAAAAGCAATCACCAGAGCCATACTCAGTACTATACAGGAAGTTCTACACCGCATTCTGGATCGACTTGAGATTCGGATTCTCGATTTTTCCGGAGAGGCTGATCACATCCACCTCTTGGTTTCCATTCCGCCTCGCTATGCGATTTCCGATCTTGTCAACCGCATCAAAACGGCGACCAGTAGAGCCATTCGCCAAAAACATGCAAAAGCCATTGCTCCATTTCTTTGGAGAAATCGATTCTGGTCCAATAGCTATTACGCTGTTTCTGTCGGTGACGGACGCTCGATAGAGTCATAAAGCGGTATATTCAAGGGCAGAAATTGCCGAGCTGACGCTCGGCCCGCTATCCATCCCCACCCAACGCTTCGCATTGGATGGGGAATTCCGCGGAAGTTGTTAAACTTTAAGCCGATAGCCAACACCCGTTTCCGTCATGAAGTATAGAGGTTCGGTCGGGTTACTCTCGAGCTTCTGACGCAGTCGTGCCATGTATAAACGAAGGTAGTGCGGACGTTCTACATACGCAGCCCCCCAGACATCGGCGAGGAGCTGTCGGTGCGTGAGTACGCGTCCTCTACCGGCAATGAGTACGCAGAGCAGTCTAAATTCGAGCTTGGTGAGATGAACTTCATCCTTGCCCTTGAGCACAACGCCGCGTGCCTGGTCAACAGTTACGTCACCGAATGTAAATACGGCATTGCGGCAACCATCGCCAGCCGCGCGCCGCAAGTGTGCGCGCACCCGGGCGAGCAATTCCATCATGCTGAAGGGTTTGGAGATGTAGTCATCAGCGCCAAGGTCAAGCGCTTCGACTTTGGCGTCGTCGCCCGAGCGCGCCGAGAGAATGATGATCGGTACGCTACTGTAGGAGCGGAGCGTACGAATGAGATCAGTGCCGTCTCCGTCTGGTAATCCAAGGTCAAGAATCAGAAGCTCGGGAGAGCGTGTTGCCGCTTCGACTCGTCCCTGCACAAGCGAGTTGGCTCGAAAGACTTCGTATCCGGCGTCTTCCAGACTCGATTTGATAACTCGGGCAATGTAATCTTCGTCTTCAACAAACAAAATTCGGGGCTTGGGCATCACGGACTCCGATGGTTTTACAGCAGGGAGGAGGCATCAAGTTTGGCAAGAATGGCGTCCTCGTCTTCCATATCCGGCGGCTCCACCAAAGGAAGCATCAGCAAAAAACTGGCTCCGCCCATGGGCGAAGGAAGTGCCAGAAGATCGGCGTTGTGAGCACGCGCGATCGAGCGACAGATGGCAAGTCCAAGTCCCACGCCGGCTATCTTGCTTTCTTTTTGCCCTCTGCGGAACGGATCAAAAAGTTTTTGCGGATCACCTGCCGGAAGTCCGGGACCATTATCGTGCACGGCCAACATGATGGTTGAAGCACGCCTTGCGACTTCCACGAGGATTCGACTGCCGAACGGACAGTATTTGACGGCATTGTCAATGAGATTGTAAAGAAGTCGTTCCAAAAGCACTTGATCCCCATAGAGCAAGGGAATATCGGTTTGAAGTCGAATGTCGAGATGGAAGTCCCGAAGTCGTTCTTTGAGAAGACCGATGCTTCCGGCTACTAGTTCATCCGCAGGGAAAAAAGTCATATTGGGTTTGAAGCTCCCGCTCTGAAGCTTAGCCATGTCGAGCATGTTATTCACCATGCGGGACATGCCTTCCGATGACTTGATGAGCTGAATGGTCTCGTCAAACGCACGGTCCGTATCCTTGTTCTTCAAATGTTCGAGGACGCTTTCGGCGCCAAGCGCGAGCGTTGTAAGCGGCGTTTTCAAATCGTGTGAGAGCGAACGGACAAGGGTGTGCCGCAGGCGTTCGTTTTCGAGATTTGTCAGGGATTTTCTCGCTTCGTCCTGATTGAAGAGACGTTCGAGGGCTTGTCCCAGCAATGTGAGAAGTGCCTCAATCAGACGTCTGGAAAGAGCATCCGTCCACTGATCTGGGCTGTTAAGGCGGCAGACAGCGACAGCAATGACGTCTCCGGTGGATCCCACCAGCGGAATATAAAGGTATTCAGCCTCGCCCAGCGTCGTGGTGGCACATCCTGTCGGGCGATGGTGATCGACGGCCAACTGCATGAGGGCGGGATCGGCATTCGCCAAGGCATGGTTCATGCGAATGAACCCATTGGTCGAGTCAGGCTCCCAAATTTCAAGCGCAATATCCAGCCGCGTCGTCATGACTTCATGAGCCTCTCGATAGAGCGACTCGCGATCCATGAAGCCGGCAAAGGAACGGGCGGTTTCGTAAAGCAGGCTCATTTGAGCCTCGCGTTCACGTGATTCTCGGGCGATCGTCTCACTTTTAGCGACAAGTCGGGCGGACACGATGCCGACAGTGAGCATGACAAAGAAGGTAAAGAGGTACTGTAGATCAGAAACAGCAAACGATCCCAAAGGCGCGACCGCCACCAGGTCAAAGCAGACGATCGACAGAACGACTGCGAATGCGGCGGGACGCATGCCGTAACGGATGGCGACCAAGAAAGAAACGAGCAGATAACACATCGCAAAGTTGGTCGGCTGAATCCATGGCATCAACCACGAAAAGAGGCCGGCCAAGAGTACGTTGGAAACGGCGGAAACAACATAGCCGGAGTAATTGACGTCGTCTGCATCCGTTCGAAAAGCGCTTGTGAGTGAATCCCAAATAGATGGCTTCTCGGTGTTGCTCGAGAGAATAACAAACGTGATTTTGGGGGCGACATGTCTCAACAAATGACGACGCCGCATGGTGGCGAGCAGTCCCATGTCAGCAATTGCGATCATGGAGAGATTGTGCTCCCGCACATAAGCGGACACTTCGGCTGCAAAGCTGCCGCTCGTCATGGCCGTCACGGCACCCAGACTTTCCGCAAAGGCGAGCGTTTCGGCAACTCTGCACCGGTGTTCACGGGATTCTCCCGGCTTGCCGAGCCAAAGGACATGCCAATCGCCAGAGAAATTCCGAGCCAGTCGGCTTGCTTCTCGAATCACCTCCTGTACGTCTGGACGCTCGACGACCAGCACGAACCCCGTAACAGCATCGCGAACCGCAGGATCCGCAGAGAGAGTACGGTGCTCTCTGACTTCGCTCTCCAGCCTTTCAGCCATCAGGCGAAGGGATAGTTCACGAAGGGCTATGAGATTGGATTTTCTGAAGAAGTGATTTTTGGCGCGTTCGATGAAGCCCGGAAGATAAATTTTCCCCGCCTCAAGGCGACGCAGCAAATCGTCCGGTGGAAGATCGACAAGGCGCACCTCATCGGCTTCGTCGAAGAAGCGGTCCGGGATGGTTTCCTTTACCGCTACTCCCGTCATGGCTCCAACCATGTCGTTGAGACTTTCGAGATGCTGGATGTTCATCGCACTATAGACATCGATCCCGACATCGAGAATGTCTTCAATGTCCTGCCAACGTTTCGGATGACGAGATCCGGGCGGATTGCTGTGAGGAAGCTCGTCGATCACGACAAGCGCAGGCCTGCGGCGGATGACGGCATCAATATCGAACGCTTCCGCAAGAAATGTCCCACGGCGAACATTGGCGCGTGCAAGGACGTCGAGACCGTTCAAAAGCGCCTCGGTATCTCGACGGCCGTGTGTATCGACCCAGCCGATGAGAACATCAAGTCCTTCGCGGCGTTTTTCATGCGCCTCGGTCAGCATGGCATACGTTTTACCAACACCGGGAGCCGCCCCGAGAAAGAGTTTCAGGCGGCCCCTGATGCGTTGTTGTCCGACCTTGAGAAGGCTGTCTGGGTCGGGGCGTCGGTCTTCGTCAGAGTGCATGGAGGATAGGTTAAGAGGCCTTGCGCAAGAGGGATTGTACGCCGATGTTGAGGTTAAGAACATTGACGTAGTGGTGTCGTCCGAAAAGCCCGGATTCGTCATGCTCCTCAATAAGTGCCGTAAGGGCGGCTTCGGAGAGTCCCGTCCGCCGCGCCACAACGGGCACCTGATAGAGAGCGGCCGCGCGGCTGATGTGCGGGTCAAGGCCGGACCCCGATGTCGTCACAAGGTCCCCCGGGACAGGCGTTGTATCACCTCGAAGAGTCTGCCATGCTTTGACGCGGGATTGCACGTCGTTGATGAGCTTCGGATTCGTCGGACCCAGATTGGACGCACCGCTCGAAGCTCCGTCGTAGGCAACGGCCGAGGGACGGGTTTGGAAAAAGGGCGTCTTTGTCCAATCCTGTCCGATCAAGCTGGATCCGACAACACGTCCGTCATGGAACACGAGGGACCCGGAGGCTTGATCGCGCATCATCGTTTGGGCAATACCGGTCGTAAGTGCCGGATAAAGGAGGCCAGTGACCGCGGTCAAGAAGACGAAGGCGACGGATGTCTCGAGGAGACTTTTGCGAAGACCGACAGATGCGGTCGTGTAAGAGGTGGACATATTCACTATTTCTTAAAAAACGTTGATCACCATGTCAATCAGCTTGATCCCAGCAAAGGGAATAATGACGCCGCCGAGGCCGTATACCAGCAGATTGTGCTTAAGAAGACGAGCGGCTGACCAAGCCTTGTAGTGCACTCCTTTAAGGGCAATTGGAATCAGGGCAACGATAATGAGGGCATTGAAGATGACCGCCGAGAGCATGGCCGATTCCGGCGTTTCAAGCCCCGTGACATTGAGAACCGAAAGAGAGGGATAGGTTGACGAAAAAGCGGCGGGAATGATGGCGAAGTATTTGGCAACATCATTGGCAAGCGAAAAGGTTGTGAGTGCCCCACGCGTCATGAGCATCTGCTTTCCAATGCGGACGATGTCGATGAGCTTTGTGGGACTCGAATCGAGATCGACCATGTTCGCAGCATCCTTGGCGGCCTGCGTGCCGCTGTTCATGGCAACGGCTACGTCGGCCTGAGCCAAGGCGGGAGCATCATTGGTGCCGTCACCCGTCATGGCAACGAGATGGCCGTTTGCCTGTTGATCGCGAATGAATCGCAGCTTGCTTTCCGGTGTGGCTTCGGCAACGAAGTCGTCGACACCGGCCTCGGCAGCAATGGCTGCGGCAGTAAGCGGATTGTCGCCGGTGACCATGATGGTTTTAATGCCCATTTCACGCAGTTCGGCAAAGCGTTGTGCAATACCCGGTTTGACGATGTCCTTGAGTTCTATCACGCCGAGAGGGCTTCCATTTTCTGCAACCATGAGCGCGGTGGCGCCACGGCTCGATACGGCATCGGCCTGACGCTTCAGTTGTGGCACAACAGCGTGCCCCGTATCCTTGGCCCAACGGACAACGGCATCCGTTGCCCCTTTTCGGATCTGACGCGATCCAAGGTTGACGCCCGACATACGGCTCTGGGCTGTAAACGGTATGAAGGTGGCGTCTTCAGCTGCACCCAGAGACGAAAGTGAAGGTTCTTCCTTCAATGCGAGTTCGACAATGGATTTTCCTTCAGGCGTGTCGTCGGCAAGGCTTGAAAGGAGCGCAGCTTCACGAAGAGCTTCAACCGTGATGCCTGGCGCCGGATGGAAAGCGCTTGCGCGTCGATTGCCGAATGTGATCGTACCAGTCTTGTCGAGAAGAAGGACGTCAACGTCACCAGCCGCCTCAACAGCACGGCCCGAACGCGCAATGACGTTGGCGCTCATGAGACGACTCATGCCCGCAATTCCGATCGCGGATAACAATCCCCCGATCGTAGTGGGGATGAGGCAGACGAGCAGTGCAATCAGCATGGCGGGCGTCACGACTTCTCCGGTACCGTTCGCGTTGACGCTGTAAACGGAAGCCGGAAGCATGACGGCCACGACAATAAGAAACAGAACGGAGAGCGCGAGGAGCAGAATGGTGAGTGCCACTTCGTTGGGCGTACGCTTGCGTGCTGCACCTTCGACCATGGCGATCATGCGGTCAATAAAGCTGTCGCCTGGATCACTTTCGACTCGAACAACGATCCAATCCGACAACACGGTCGTCCCACCGGTAACCGAGGAAAAGTCCCCGCCCGACTCGCGAACGACAGGAGCGGACTCGCCGGTAATGGCCGATTCATTGACACTCGCGATGCCACGCACCACTTCTCCGTCGCAGGGAATGATTTCACCGGCCTTCACAAGAACGATGTCCCCCTTTCGCAGCTGAGTGGCATCCACAATAATGCCTTCAGTAGTGTCATTCCAGAGGTCGGGCTTCGAAGGGATGCGGCATGCTGGCGTGGCCGTTTTAAGCCCCCTCAGTGCGTTTGCCTGAGCCTTCGCCCGGCCTTCAGCCAGACTTTCTGCAAAATTGGCAAAAAGCACCGTAAACCATAGCCACACCGTGAGCCAACCCAGAAAAGAGGTTTGTCTCGCGGCGGTTCCATGGAGAAGATCAGAGATGAAAAGGGCGCCGGTGAAAATACTCCCCAGATATACGATGAGCATCACCGGATTTTTGGCTTGCGCTTTCGGAGAGAGCTTCTTCAGGCTCTCCTTCGCGGCTTCCCGGATCAGGTTTCCGGAAAGGAGCGGTTCGTTTTTCTTTAATGTCATGATTAAATTCTTGTTTGGCGTTAGAGAAGGGACAGCATTTCAGCTACGGGTCCCAATGCCAGAACTGGCAGGTAAGTAAGCGCACCGACAAGAAGCACAACGCCGATGAGGAGGCCTGCAAACAGATGGCTGGCCGTGTCCAATGTGCCCTTGCCGGACGGGACATGACGCTCCCGGGCGAGTGTGCCGGCTAGCGCAAGCGTAAGGACGATCACTATGAAGCGTCCGAGCCACATCGCAATCGCAAGCCCGATGTTGTAGAAGGCGGTGTTCGCATTCAAACCCGCGAATGCCGAGCCGTTGTTGTTGGCAGCGGATGTCCATGCGTAGAGAATTTCGGAAAGGCCGTGAGCACCGGGGTTGTTGAGGCTTTCTAGAGCCCCCGGCAACATGAGATTGATGCCGGTACCGGCGAGAACGATGAAGGGAACGGTCAACATCGTCAGCGCAGCCAGCTTCATTTCCTTCGGCGTTATCTTTTTACCGAGATATTCCGGCGTGCGTCCCACCATCAGGCTGGCGATGAAGACCGCGATGACAGCCATGACGATCATGCCGTAAAAGCCCGCACCGACACCGCCGAAAACGACTTCACCCAACTGCATGAGTACCATCGTCACCATGCCTGAAAGCGGCATGAGGCTGTCATGCATCACCGCGACCGCACCGCAGGATGCAGACGTCGTCACGGTGGAAAAGAGTGACAGGGCACCTAGATCAAACCGCGCATCCTTCCCTTCCCAACTCAAGCCTTCCGCGCCGATGGCCTGCAAAAGCGGATTCCCTGTTGATTCGGTATAGACGAAAGCGGTAAAGGCGAGCACAAACAAGGCGCCCATTACTTGCCAAAGCATCCAACCCTCACGTTGATGACCGACCATGCGGCCAAAGGCATAAGTGAGACCGGTCGGAATGGCGAAAATGGCAAGCGCTTCTAAAAAGTTAGTTAGGGGGGTCGGATTTTCAAAGGGATGAGCGGAGTTGACGTTGAAGAACCCGCCGCCGTTCGTCCCAAGGAGCTTGACGGCTTCCTGAGAGGCAACCGGTCCCATGGCAATCGACTGGCTATCACCCGCAAGTGTAGTCACCGTCAAGTAGTCTGACATGTTCTGAATGACGCCTTGACTCACGAGAAAAAGAGCGTACGTCAGGCACATCGGCAGAAGCACCCAGAGCGTGATTCGAATCACGTCATGGGCAAAGCAGCCGATCGTTGAGGACTCATGTCGCGAAAAGCCGCGCATGAGCGCGAAGGCAACAGCAATGCCGGTGGCGGCGGACAGGAAATTTTGTACCCCCATGCCCAACATTTGAGTCAAGTAGCTCATCGTCATTTCGCCGCCGTAGCTTTGCCAATTTGTGTTCGTGACAAAACTCACGGCAGTGTTGAATGCCTGATCGGGGGCGACTCCTTCGAAGCCCTGCGGATTAAGCGGCAACCAACCTTGAATACGCTGCAGGACATATAGAAAAATGAGTCCCAGTGTATTGAAGGTAAGAAGCGAAACGGCATAACGTTGCCACGATTCCTCACGTCCACTGGGTGCGAGAACGGAAATAAGGCGTCTGTCGATTGCATCGACAACAGCGGGAGCGCGGCCTTGAGCAATCGGCGTCAACCATAGCCCGATGGGCTTGGTGATGATGAGCAGCACGATGGCGAAGACGGCAAGGGTATAAAAAGTATTGGATGTCATGATGGGTCAGTCACGCGCGTAGGAGTTCGACAATGAGCCAGACAACCAACGCAAGGGATGTGCCGACAAACAAATAGTCAATGGGAGACATGAGGCGGTTCTCATTGATGATTAAAGAAACTGCTCAACAGTCGGACGAGGAGATAGGGCACTGAGGCCAGTGCGATGGCGAACGCGATCATAAACAGGTCATCTGTCATGGGACTCTCTCTATTGATGAGTGAATATGGACGACGGGCACAAGTTTCCAGTCGCCACAACTTTCAGGATATCTGCAAGATCGTTTACGCCGTGTATAGATGTGGGGGGGAGCGTATATAAAAGTTGAAAAAATCATCCGCGACTCCCTCTCTGCTAGAGAAAGATCAGTACGCCCCCTAAACACCAACTTTCACAACAATTTGTCGGAGCTCATTCCTGTCGAGCGGCCGACGGGCCGCTTGTGACGCCCGGCGGGAGCCGGACGCGACAATTCGATCAACACCGGAAAAATCCAGTAGAACACAGGAAAAGGAACCTTCGGTATGAACATGAAGAAGCTCGTCGCAGCGGCTGCGCTCGCTCTTATGGTTGTCGGCACTCAGGCCGGAGCCGAAACACTGCGCATCGGCAGTGAAACCGTTTATCCTCCTTTCGAATTCCTCGACTCCAACTCAGGCAAGTACGTCGGTTTCGACATCGATCTGATCGACGAGGTGGCCAAGCGCGCCGGGTTCGAACCCCAGATTCTCTCCATGGGGCTTGACGGCCTCATTCCCGCCCTGATGTCGGGATCCATCGACGTGGCGGTCTCCGCCCTCACGATTACGCCGGAGCGTGCCGCCAAGGTCGACTTCACGAAGCCGTACTATGAATCTGGGCTTTCCATCATGGCCCGCAAGGACGATGCTTCCATCAAGGGCGTGAAGGATCTGGAGAACAAGGTGCTCTGCGCTGAAATCGGTTCCTCAGGCTCCGTCTTCATGTCCAAGATCAAGGGCGCCAAAATACGCACCTTCAATTCGGCGGGTGAGGCCTTCCTCGAGCTCAACAACAAGGGGTGCGAGGCCATCGTCAACGACAAGCCCGTCAACGAGTACTTCCTGACTCAGAAGGCCTCCGCCAACCTCAACCTGCGCGAAGTGCCCGGTGTCCTGAAGGCGGAAAACTACGGCTTTGCCATCCGCAAGGGCGACGACAAGCTGCGCGCCCGTCTTGACAAGGCCCTCGACGAAATCCGCGCCGACGGTACCTACGACAAGATCTACGCCAAGTGGTTCGGCGGCAACAAGTGAGCTTCTGAGTGAAAGCAAAGCGCCCGCTGATGGTTTCATCAGGCGGGCGCTTGGATTATTGGTGACGCTGTTCCGGAAGGTTACAGGTCAACTGCTCAGGCCTTGGGACTGGCTGCTGCGGAAAGACCGGCCTGACGGCCGTTCACGAGGCAATCCATCACGGCGCAAGCTCCGATTCGAACCGCACCATGAATGCCGCCCACGCATTCACCGGCTGCAAAAAGACCGGGGATCGGCTTATCCGTTTCAACGTCGAGAACGGCTGTCTCAACGTTGACGGCGACGCCGCCCATGCAGTGATGAACCTTCGGGCTCATTTCTGATACGTAGAACGGGGCTCGGCCAAGTGCTTTGGCGCGCTTGTCGAAGCGTCGGCCGAAGTCTGCGTCGCGTCCAGCGGAGAGCAGTTCGTTATAGCGGGCAATGGTGGAGTCAAGAGATTTGCGGTCGATGCCGTAAGCCTCGGCAAGTTCGGCGAGCGAGGCAAACTGACGCAAGGCCCCGGATTTTAGGATCTTTTGAGTCAGGCTGGGACGGACGACTTCCATTTCGTCAACGCCGTTTTGATCGGAAATGGCAAGAGCCTTGCCTCCGCGGTTGATGACGCCGAGTATGGCGTCAGTGCATACCTTGCGGTCTCCGAACTCATCGACAAAGCGACTCCCTGTCTTGGAGTCAACCCAGACGCCGTAGAGGCTGCCTGCGATAGTGGCAAAATGGCTCGCAAGCCCCATGCCTTTTTCGACAGGCGAGCAGGAGGGCAGGCACTGGATCCAGTCAGCCTGAATGACATTCGCACCAATACGACTGGCTTGACGCAGTCCCTCTGCAGTGGCTCCCGGCTGGTTGGTTGTGAGGAACGCTTCTCCGAGCTTGGGATCGAGACGCTTTCTGTAGTTGACGTCCGCACTGAAGCCGCCGAAGGCGAGCACAACGCCGCGAGTGACGCCGATAGTTTTAACCGTGCCAGACTCGTGCTTGTTGAACGTCCACCCTTCGCGCACTTGCACGCCAGTCACGCGTCCATCCTCTTCTCGGAAGATCTTCTCCAGCAAAGTGCGGGTGCAAAGCGGAACGCCCATCGCTTTGAGCTTGGAGGAACATGGAACGAGAATGCCCTGACCGGTTCCCTGTTTTGTCACCATGCATCGGGCTGCGGAGTGTCCTCCCTTGCCTGTCAAGTGCGTGTTCCACTCAACTCCCATGGACGTGCGGGTCCACTCAAAAGTTTCCGAGGCTTTTTCGCAGACAAAGCGAATTAGCTCAGGATTGCCAAGTCCCTGACCGATTCGAGTCATGTCGGCAATCAGCTTTTCGGGGGAATCCTCGATGCCCTGGGCTTTCTGAACGCTTGATCCAGGTACGGCCATCATGCCGCCGGAGAGAGACGAGTTTCCGCCGAGGAAGGCCATTTTCTCAATAACCTTGACCTTGACGCCTTTTTCGGCAGCTGCAAGCGCAGCTGCCATGCCGGCGAATCCTGAGCCGACAATGAGCACGTCAGTCATTTCGTCATAGTGGCGTGCAGGCGTTGTTGCGTGGGCGGCTGCAGGTACGAGCAGTGCGGAAGCTGCTCCGCCGAGAACTGCGCGGCGGGAAACGGTGAATTGGGTCATGAGCATGCTCCTTTCAAGATCCTCATCGAGAGAGTAAGGTCGTGGCGGACGGTCAGTCTGGTTGGCCTCCCGATGAAAGCGGACGAATGATCTGAACAAGTCTACTCTTGAGATGCGCTCTCTCAGACGATAAATCAGAAGCCAAAACATGACTTGGAGCAAGTGTCGGGAGAATTAGGCGGTTGCCCGAAAGAGGGGGCTCTGAGAAAAAAAAGAAAACCCTGAAAAACAAGAGTTTTTCAGGGTTTGACTTTATGTCAAAGCGAGAAGGTTATTCCCACTCAATTATTGCTTAGGCTGAAATCGCCTGCGAGAGTAAGGCCGGACTCACATAATGAACGGGATCGCCGTTACTTCCACCGTTACGAAAAATCATTGAGCTTGGTCAATGTTTTTCCTGAGGTTTTGCCATTCTGCCACTTCTTCGGCGTCCCAACCGAAGCGACGGGGGCCGAGCCGGATACGCTTCGGAAATTGGCCTCGCTGCTCGAGCGTGTAGATCCAACGAAGTGAGAAGCCAGTGTAGGCGTGGATATCTTTCGAGAATACCAGCTTTACGGGGAGTTTGGGGATGTCCATATTGGTCATGTCGGTTCTCCATCTTGTGAAGCGCCTCGAGCGCCCGCCTGCCGGATCTTGTCGGCGTGGATCATTCCGTCCTCTCCGACGCCGCAGGAGCGGCCGGCTTGTTGTCGTTCGGGGTGTCGTAGTGGAGGTGGAAACCTAGTCCGAGGACCAGCGCGACGGCGATCAGAAAAACCTTCCATCCTTCACCGATGCCTGTGGCTTCGATGAGCATCCAGACGATCGCGCATGTCCCAGCGATACGCGTGACGATAAGGACGCCCATCATGAAAAGCTCCAGCGCATTGACGAATTGCGCGTTCATTCAACCGTTCCTTCCAGGCTCAACTTCTTTCTGAGCTTCCGGGGCCGGCCCCGTGTACGAGACCTTGTAGTTTGTCAAGTCGAGCCTCACGCCGAAGCGCGCGTCTCGCCAGTCTTTGCCGTCCCACTTTGCCGCGATAGAGAAGCAAACGTTACTGAAATGACGGTCACTGACCGTCAGGGTGTAAAGTCCCGTCGAGGCGGGCGCCGTGTCGGGCCACATCATGAGGGGCTGTGTGTTCTTGATGGTCATGCGTACCACCTCCTGAAAATTACTGTGAGGCCAGGATCAACCGGAACGTCGATCCCGAAAAAATTGAATTCAGAGCCATCCCACACTCCGCACCCTCGCCAGAGCGTCGGGCCAAAGTCGTCAGGCTCACCTGCCGCTCGGACTTCTAGTTGCAGTAGCGTGCACGTCGGTGGGACTTCGTAAGGGTGGAAGTGCCAGCGTGCGGATTCAGGCTTGCGGCGAGACTCGCGCGCCATCATGCGCCTGATCAAATCTGGTGGATCAGCGAGCATCATCAGCCTCTGGCGTCTTGAAGAGAAGTACGCGTACAACCTTGGGGTAGAGCTGCTCGATCTTGCAGATGTAGCCAGGGAACACTGGTTGGCTCTTCGAGGCGTCCTTGATGTGAGCGAGGCCGTGGAACGCTCGGTTGATGCAACCTCGCACAGAGTTGACGTTCATGTCCTCGCAGTCGAAGTCAAAGACGAGCGGGAAGGGCTGCATGGCGCCGAGGCGCTGAAGAACGCGAGGCCAGACGAATCGGTCGCGGCGTGCCCTTTTCACGTAGGCAGGACGGCCTTCAAACAGATCCGTCTGGACCGATCCGTCTCGCAGGCCCTTGATGGCGGATTGACTGGCCGTGTCGAGCTCCGACTCAGGGATTTCAATCGAGATCTTGACGCCGCTCGGCATGGTTGCGACAAGCGGCATGATCCTGCCTTTGTCGTCGATGTCGACGCCCTCGCGCGTGATCGCGGCTGCAAGATCGAGCGAGGCCTGCGTGACCGTGAGCGCGAAGTGCGGACCTACACGGCCGGTCGTTGTGATTCCCATGATTACCTCCTTGGGTTGTAAGAGTTGTCCGCCTCCCACGAAAGGCGGTCGCGGAATTGCTGGTGAAGAGCAAGAAGCTCGTCGATCGCAACTTTGAGAGCTGCCGCCTTCTTGCCTGCGTCGTCGGCTACGACGTAGATCTTGGCGCTGTGTTTGTCAAAGTCAGCCTCCCTGAGCTTGAAGACCTTCGCGTAGAGTCGCGCGACATCTTCGGCCCGCCCCGCAATGCTTTGCGCAGACAGACGAAGGCTGTCAACTCTGTCAGTTGCAGTGACGGGGAGGTTTTTCTTTGAGCTCGGTGGCGTCCAGTCTTGATAGATGCCCATCACACTGCTCCTTGAACCAGATCGAAAACGTAGACAGCGGAGCTTGCGAAGGCGCCGAGGATGCTGCCGAGCAGTGCGGCCAGAACGATCAAGCCTGCGGCTCCGACCAGAAGCTCACAACATGACCTGAGGATGGATGTGAATAAAGAGTTGTTCCGCATGGGAAGGTCCTTTAGATGTAGGGGATGCACCACGGTTTGTTCTTAGCGATGTGCTCGAGGACGGCGTCAAGCACATCACCCTCCGGCGTCCCGATCGGGACAGAGAAGGTCCCGATCGTGATTAGCGTATGGAGTTCTCGGCCCGTCCTGAGTTCGATGCTCGACAGGCGGTAGCGAACGATGAGATGCGTCGTGAGTTCCTCTAACGGGAAGCTTTCAGAAGACCAACAGAGGCGGTAGCCCACCTGCTTTACTTCTTTGACTTGCTCGCGATAGTAGATCACTTGATCCTCCGGTCGGTCTGGGAGATGATCTCGGCGACGTCCGGGCGCTGCCGGCAAGCGAAGCAGATCAGCTTTTCTTCGAGCTCTTTGTTCGTCGTGCCGTGGGGGACACGCATGATCGTGAGCGGGATGAGTTGGTCGATGTCTTCCTTGGTGTCGGGATCAAACGAGTGAAGATCGAATTTGACCTCCAGATGCTGGGGCGCGAAGTCCGCGCACCAGAGCAATGCATAGCCGACGCCATCGCGATAACGGAAGCGCCGGCCACTCAGAGAGGGGAAAATCGGCATATAAAGTCCTTAAAGTGAAGGTTCCCTAGCCAAGCACTCTCACGTGTTGCTCTGTGCAGGTGCCCGCAAAAGCGCTTGGATAGACCGCCTCTCTGCGGAGGCGGTTGAGTTCGTCATGCCCACACCCAGTCAAGAATCGTGAGCGTCAAGGCAGCGGTAGCTGGAATGGCCGCGAGGAAGGCGAATCCGAAGCGGAGGTCACGACGGTCTTCCTGCTCTGAGCAGATCGGGCCTCGGTAGTCCTGGTCGGGGGCGCCGAAGAAGATGCGGAAGAGTGCGTTCATTTGTCTTGCTCCTTCAAGAGAAGGTCGGTGTAGTAAGTTGGCTTTTGCCAGTCAATCGGACGGAGAACGATGCGCACGGCAGTAACCGCCTCTGGAGTTCTCGTCCACGTGTCGCAAATGCACACGGGGGTGGTTGGGTCAACTATCGACAACGCGTTCACGAGGTCCCCGACGGTGATGCGGCTTTGCGAGATTGCCGTTCGGAGGCTGCCTATGGCGCTGTGTCCAGAGAAGAGCATGACCGCGCGCATCGCGTCTTCGTTGGTTGTGGTCTCCTTGGTGTTGCTCACGACGGCTCTCCATGCTTTGCGCCCGGTTCAAGGATCGGGTCGAGGTTCTCGTCTCCGGCGATTGCACAGACAAGTGCGGTACGGGCGACGGTGTCAGCGAGGAAGCCGATCGATAAGTACGTCTCGTCGCAGTAGATGCGTTCTGAGAGCGTCCAAGTCAGCAGGTCCTGCATGACTGTCTTCTTGATGTCGAGGACAAGGCTTGAGTATTCGTCGCGGATGTCCTCGCTTGGGTATGAGGGAGCGCCTGCGAGTTCCGCAGCCATTCGGGAGCGCACAAGCTTGTAGTAATCGTGCTTGCGGACTTCGGCCATGTATGGGCGCATGAATGCGCTCGTCAAGGCGATCTGGTTTGTGGCGTCGGTCATGGTTCATTCCTCAAGTTCGATGTCATCTGCGATGTCGTTGAGCCAGACAGCGGTGTTCTTGATCTTGTCGGCTTCGTCGAGAAGGTTGAGGGCGTTTCCGCGAACACAGAGGCTGTATGCGTGGCGCAGCAATCGGCGGACGATAAACAGACGGCGACCTTCATCGGTATCAAGCTCTGCGACCGGGAGGCCGGAGAAGTGCTTTCCAAGCTTCTTGCGGATGGCTTGGACGTCGAGCGCCGTGGTGGAGAGAGTTTCAGTGTTGGTCATGAGAAAACTTCCGTTGTTTGTTTTCGCACTAGCAAGCTACGCTTGCGTTGTATGAAGAGATAATAGCGCCAAATCGAGCAAGAGGCAAGAAAAAATTGCTGCTTGAGCAAGCAGAATTTTGCGAACGCAACAAAAAACCCCGCTTTTAGGCGGGGTTTTTGAGGAAGTTTTGGGTTAGATCAAAGTACGTCAGCTCGAATCTGGAGGACTAGGCGCCCGACAACCGTGATCGTGTCGGCGATCTCCCTAGGTATGGTTTGTGGCGGGTACATCTTGTTGTCTGACAGCAGCGTGAGGGACCCGTCGATATTGACTTGGACGCGTTTAATGAAGATTCTCGTTTCTGCCTGCAGGCAATAGATGCCGTCAGCAAGGATCGTCGTTTGGTTCTTGTCGATTACGGCGGACGAGCCGCGCTTGAGGGTAGGTTCCATAGAGTCGCCGAGCGTGTGGATGATGTGCAGGTTGTTCACGCCAGTTACGCCCGGCCACGACGAGGCCGCCGAGGGGGATACGCCGATCAGTTGAACGGGGGAGAGATCGTCTCCGGGGTTCCCGCCGCCACCGCAGGAGCCGTACACGTCAAGGACCGGGATCAGGACGAGATCGGAGGTTTCTTCGACGCGAGAGGAAGGCTCACCTTTTTCGTCGATGACAACGATGTTTTCTCCCGTGAGGAGGGAAACGGAAACGCCTAGCAGCTCTGCCAGTCTGCGAAGGTTGGAGAGCGTAGGCGCGGCGCCAGACGCCCAGCGCGTGACTGCTTGGCGGGAGACTCCAAGAGCTTGAGCAACCTGTTCATGAGTCAAGCCCTTGCGTTCGATGGCGAGGGAAATAGGGGTTTGCATGGTGAGCTCCACAAAAGAGGTTGGGCTTGCTTACCTAACGAGTATGCAAGGAAATCTTGCTTAATGCAAAGCAAGAACAGATTGCGGCTGCGTTTCGTGTATGGCTATAATTGCTTGCATCTGGAGGTCTGAATGACACGTACTACTTGCAAGCTCAATCCCGTGCAGATGGCGATCCAAGCTGCGGGCGGGCGCAAAAAGCTCGCCGAGAGCCTCACTCCGCCTATCACCAGACAGGCGGTGGAGCTTTGGCTACATAACGGCGAGGTCCCACCTCGTCGAGTCGCCGAAGTGTCGAGGCTCACGGGAATACCGAAGCATCTTCTTTCTCCCCTGTTCAAAAAGGAGTCGTGATGGCGGATTACGACAACACTCGCTACTACTGGCTTCAGCTACGTGAAGAGTTTTTTGAGAGCGACGAAATCGACTGGCTTGAGGAGCAGCCGAATGGTTCCGCCCAGGTGCTCTTCTATCTGAAGCTGTGCCTCAAATCACTCAAGACGAACGGGCTTCTGGTCCGCAGGGTGGGTCAGATGCTCATCCCGTATGACGCAGAAAAGCTCGCCGACTTCACTAGATCCGACGTCAACACTGTCCAGTGCGCAATCGTAAACCTGAAGATGTGCGGGCTTGTTGAGGTCTTGGAAGACGGGACGATTTTCATGGCCCATCTGTCCAACTTGATTGGTTCAGGCAGCGGCGGCGCCTTAAAGAAGCAACAGCAGAGAGCCCGCCGCGAGTTGGCCAAAAGTGCCTGCCGCCCAGTGGTGGACGATGAGGTGGACAAAGGGGTGGACAAATGTCCACCAGAGTATAGAGATAAGAGATTAGAGACTAGAAGGGAGGATATGGGGGGAAATTCGGCGCCTCTTGACGACTACGACCTGATCGCCGACGAGGTCGGCTCTGAGTTCGACGTTGTCGACCTCCCGCCCGCACCAGCCGCGAGTGAAGAAGAGCTAGTCAAGGGTTCTCGCATGCCGCCTTGCCCGTACGAGCGCATCGTGGCGCTTTATCACGAGATCCTTCCTGAGCTGCCTAAAGTGGCGACGCTCACTTCGAAGCGCAGGAGCTGGATCACCGCACGCTGGCGCTCAGTTTGCACGTCGGAACACATCACCACACAAGCAGAAGGCTTGGAACTCATCAAGGGGTACTTCGAGCTAGTACGAAAAAGCCCCTTCCTGATGGGGTTGAAGCAACCAGGAAAGGGCCATAGCAGAACGTTCAAAGCCGACTTGGAGTGGCTCATGAACGAATCCAATTTTACCAAAGTCGTCGAAGGGAGGTACGCATGATGACGGATGCAACAGGCATTCTCAGCCTGCTCGTCGGTGGGTTGATTGGCACTTCTTATCTGCAGTACCAGTCCATCCGCCGGTTGCGCGCCCTTGTCGCCGAGCTACAGACCCG
>OGMR01000499.1_pt1 | contig 18261 bp, 14 predicted proteins | sample 1573251 | NCBI WGS metagenome assembly OGMR01 (sample SAMEA2581979, study PRJEB24529) | metagenome | biome: Human gut stool | place: China | collected 2011
AAGCACTGGACATACCCGTCTAAAAGAGATGGGGAAACTGTGAGGCCGGAATCGGCCTTACTTGACGGGAATACTCCTTGCAAAGGGTATGTCCCACAATACGAAAGAAGAAAATATAATATTAAATATTAATGATATGGGAAAGAGAAAAGAAGGTTCTTACAACTTTGACAAGAACGTACAAATGTTTTTGGCTTGCGCAAAGGACGATAACCGTCCCGCAATGGAATGCGTATATTTCAAGGGAGATTGGGCCTACGCCAGTGATGGACATATTATCGTCAAAAACAGGATATCCGAATGCTCAAACCTTGACGAAGCCATGATACAGGCGTTAGACGGCAAATTGCTGCATAGTCTATTTTTTAAGGACATGTTGAAATATGATGACATCCTTATCTCTGATGACGGAATAGAGTGCCATAAGAAGAATGACAAGGCGTTCTTCTATTTCGCGGATGAGAACTTAAAATATCCAGACGCAGAGAAAGTGATACAAAATTATCTGGCAAAACCCAGCGTTCCGCTTCCTCAAATATCCTTTAACATGGGCTTATTCGACATAATGAGGAAAGCTTTATATGAATGCGAACGATGCACGGCTACTTTCAAGGGCGTTAACGATGCCATCATTTTTGACAGCATGGTAGAAGACGTAAGCAGTATCGGATTAATCATGCCTTTATACAATGAGGCACTAAACCAACAAATATGAGAAATTTTATCAACAAACATTGGGTATTGATATTGGCCATAGCCTTTATTCCGGTAGTGAACAAACGCTGCGGGTTTCTGTCGCGAAGTACATTTTACACTTCCTTTAAGAAGGTGGCGGGCGTCTCTCCAAAACGCTATATGAAACAAGAACAGAGGGCGATACAGTCCTCAGAACCAATAGAATATGTATAACCAATTTTAGTTTTTTAAATTTATAAATTTAAAGTTTTTCTATTATGAACAAAAAGTTTTTAAGTGCAATCCTGTTCGGAGCCTTGATGGTTTCGTCAACAGGAACATTTGTGTCTTGTAAAGATTACGACGATGATATCGACGCAATCAACAAGAAACTGACTGATTTGAAGTCTAAGCTTTCAGACCTTGAAACCAAAGTAAATGCCGGTGGTGCTTACGTTACCAAGATTGAATCTGTGGACGGCGGTTTCAAAGTATCGGTAAGTGACGGTACTTCTTATAATCTGACTGTTGCTAGCGCTGCTGCCGGTAGCAAGGTCGTGATTGACGACAAGACCGGTGAAATCAGCATTGATGACAAGGCTACAGGCTGGTTTGCCACTACCGGTGAAGGTGAAGAAGCAGTGGATATGACTCCGTATGTAGAAGACGGATACTGGTATCTTTATGACAAGACAGCCAAAGAGTTTGTTAAGTCGGAATACAAAGCTGCCGGTAATGCTTATGCAGTAGTGGCTAACGGTATCTGTACATTGAATATACCCGACGCTGACGGTAAGATGCAGACAGTTCAGTTGCCTACTACTTCGGCTGCTATCACTAGTGTACAATTTATAAATGTAACTAACGGAGCTGTTGAAGCTAATCCTGAATACAAATTGAACTATGGTATAGCAACAGTAGCCAATGCAAAATGGGATGGTCCTAAAGGTGCGATTGCTAAAGATCAGCTGTTGGTAGGTACTATCGAACCTCTTATTTTGCAAGTATATCCTTCTTCTGCAGACTTGTCTAATGCAGATATTAAGTTGGTGGGTAGTGATGGCACAGTTGCTCCGGTTAAGGTAACGGCTACTCCGTTTGAAGGTATTATTACCAAGGCTGCTTCTGCCAATGGTCTGTGGAATCTGAATATCGAGCCGGATGAAACGGTAACAGATAAGACTATTACAGATGCATTTAAGGCTGAAACTAACAACTATGCTTATGCATTGCAAATCAATGGCAATATTCTAACCGGATATGCTTCTAAAGTTACTCTTGCTGATAAGTCTAACGCTACGGCTCTTGTAGCTGCTGATGTTACATACAATGCTGAAACTCTTAGCTCAGTTAAAGTACCTTTCGGTAAAACAGTCACTCTTGAATTTGACGGAACTAAAGCATACGATGCTTACTTGACTCCGGAATCGGCTAGTGCATTAGAATTGGCAGGTGTTACTATTGATGGTAAGACGATGTCATTCACTTCTACAGAAAAGGCTGCTGGAAAGACGGTTCAGTTTATGGTGAATTTCGTAAACTTTAAGGGAGCAACCGGTACTTCTTTTGAGGTAACAGTAAAATTCGAAGGGGCAACTGTTGATCCTGAAGCTCCTGTAGCAGCAGTGAAATATACAGCAACTGATGGGGTTAAACCTATCATTATTGATTTAGGTACTACATTTACAAGCTTGAGTGCTCAGACTGCTACAGCGTTGGCTGCTGTTACTCCGACTTGGAATGTGATTTCTATTGACGGTAAAGCGGTAGCTACAACAGACCAATCTACCGCTAACGGTAAGTTTGCATTTACAATGGCTCAGGTAAAATACTACTCAGACTTGAATGCTGATGGTACACCGAAAACAGAAGTTACTCCTATCAATAATGCCGATAATCTTAAGAAGGTTAAGTATGCTGTATTTGCAAATGCTGATTATCAAGCAACTGCAGCTCCGGGTGCTTATGTATTGAACATGAAATTTGCTGATGCTAGTGGTAATGAATTGAAGAAAGTCGTTGCTCCTGTAACCATCTCTGTTCCTACATTCACAGACTTGTTCTCTAAGGTTACTTCTGTATGGAATGCAGATAAGACTGTATTGAATGCTTTGTTGGTTGGCTCTGCTGATGCAACAGTTGCTAAACAATATGTAATGACTAACGCATTCAAGGCTGTAGAAAATTCAGGTGCGGATTGGGATAACTTAACTTTTGTTCCGAAACAAATGACTATTAATAGTGTTGCTACTGATGTTGCTACCTATACTGTATCTGGTTCAATCTTGGCAATGACTGATGAATTGCTGAAAGACGGTGCAGTAAGAGGCAATGTAACAGTAGAAGGTGCATATTCGATTAACGGTAAAGCAGGCTTGAAAGTTGAAGTTCCTGCATTTGCAGTAAACTTTATGTCTCCGTTCAATGATGCGGTGCTTAACTTCTACAAAGCCGGTAAAGTGGCAGATTTGAATGTTGCAATTACATCAGATGGTAAAGGTACTATTGCTAAATTTGATGAAACCAAAGCAGCTGGAAAAGAAGAAGGTTTGCAATTAGTTGCCAGCAGTGCAAAGGTGGCAGTTTACAATACAATGACATTGTTTGGTGCAACAAATGATAAGTTCACATTCGTAGTTAAGGGTGAAGGTGTTCCTACCGGTGCGACAGCTAAATTATCTGCTGACGGTATCGCTTTGGAAGGTATGACTTATGCTCCTAACTATTCAGCAACTCTTGAAATGACAGTTACAGCATTGAATGGTATTAAGACTACCGTTACATTGCCTATGACTATCAATAAGCCCTAATCATTATCCTAAGTATATTATCTACTTAAGATAGATGAATCATTAAAGAAGGTGTCCTTTGATAAAAGGATGCCTTCTTTTTTGTGCCCCTAAACACAATTCCATAATCATTGATAGGTAGAATAGGATAGAAGTTGGTATTTTTGCTTCAGACTGTTGATGTGCAATATATTGCGTACTTTATCAACCTTGGAACTCTATTTCTTACCCTTCCTCATTTTAGCGTTTATCCTAGCGGAATATTCCATAAAGGAATTGACGATCTTTGTGGGGAAGTCATTCGTCACATGGGTGCTTCTGTGTCAGAGTAATGTTGCCGAATAAAGATAAAAGAACTGTCGGCTAATGGTCTTTATCTTATTGAAAGTATTTTCGAGAACTCTGTTACTAAATCCATCCGTCCAAGTCCTTATATGCCCGCTCTTTGGTAATCCTTTATATGGAAAATCGGATTTTAATATATGATTAAGATATAAATTCAAAAAGAAGGCTTATCTTTGTTGCCTTGCATGAATTCTTTGTAATTTAGCCAAGCACCTATGTTAACTGTCCATTGTAATTTATTGTTTGTGCTTATGGGGGGATTGTTTATAACAATTGTATTATGAGTTAATATAGATACTTGTATTGCAACGTAATTATAATACTTGTTAGAAATAAATATTATAACATTTTATTCAAATGTTCACCTTAAGTGACGAAGAACCATAACTTTATAGTTTTTGTTTAGTCATGCAAAACTATAACGATATAGACCTGCTATTTATCCGCATACTCACAAGGGATGATGTTACGGCATACAAGAAATTGTTTTTCGATTTCTTTGCTCCCCTGTGTCTTTTTGCAAAAAGGTATGTGGAACAAAAGGAGGTATGTGAGGACATTGTACAAGGGGTTTTTTTTCAGTTGTGGAAGAATCGCCATCAGATAACCATTACCACTTCTGCACGGAATTTTTTAGTGACCAGTGTGCGCAATGCTTGTATAGACTGGGTAAGAAGGAGGGAGTTGGAAACGGCTTATCAGGAAAAACAATTTGTGAGTGGAGTTTCAAATGAAGAAGACACAACTATACTGTATGCTGTTTCCGAACTGGAAGAACACCTAAATATGGCATTGGCCAAATTACCTGAAAATGTACGTCATACTTTCGAGATGAATCGTTTTGACGGTAAGACCTATCTTGTAATAGCAGAAGAATGTGGAATTTCAGTAAAGACGGTGGAGGCGCATATCAGCCGGGCCTTGAAGTTGTTGAGAAGCGAGCTAAAAGACTTTCTTCCTCTTCTTTTACTATTTTTAGAGCCTTGATGATAGGGTAAATTCTTTTTAATTCGTCTATATAACCTAAGAATTAAGAATATATGGAAACAAAAGAAGATAAAATAGTGGCTTATCTGAATGGAAAGCTGTCATTGGAGGAAGAAAAGGTTTTTGAGAGGGAATGTGCTCAATCTGAAGAACTCCGGAAGGAATTAGATGACTATCGGTTTATTTATCAACAAAGTGCTTTGCTAAGCGAGCAATCGCAGTTTCGGACTCGGCAAAATTGGGATCAACTGGAGAAACGGATACGTTGGGAACAATGGCTGTCCAAGGCTTGGAAAGTGGTGCGTAATGCTGCTGCCATTTTGTTATTGCCACTGCTCGTTTCTCTTTTCTTTTTATGGGAAGAGGAGGAAAAAATGCCACATATAGCTGGATGGGTGGAAGTGACATCGGTGCGCGGAACTGTTTCCAAACTTGTTTTGCCGGACAGTACGGTGGTATGGCTTAATTCTTCATCAACTCTACGTTATCCGCGTGAATTCTCTACAGCCGAAAGGAAAGTGGCCTTGGCAGGGGAGGCTTACTTTAAGGTAAAGGCTGATAAGAAACATCGTTTTGATGTTTCTACCCCCGATGGTATGACTGTCAGCGCTTATGGAACGGAATTTAATGTCTCGGCTTATGACACCGATCCGGTGACAGAAGCAACTTTGGCTCAAGGGCATGTGGAAATATGGATGGGGGATAAAGCATTAACCGAATTAAAGGTGGGTGAACAGGCTATATTACATAAAGCAAAAAATACTTTAAATGTCACTTCTTGCGATTTGGCGGAGGAGACAGGGTGGCGTGAAGGAAAGTTGATATTCCGGCGGGCAAGTCTGGACGAAATATTGCATAAGCTTTCTCGCCATTTTAATGTGGATTTCGTTGTGACTGGACAGCATACCGATCATTACGAGTTTTCTGCAACTTTTGTCAATGAGAATCTGACCGAAATATTTTCTATACTTGAACGTACGGCTCCGATGCATTTCAAGATCATGGAACCGGAAAAGCAAGATGACTATACCTATCGTCGTCGTAAGGTGATTCTGAAACTTGAATAATTATAGGGAAAGGCTTTCGATATAAATTAAAAAAAGTTCATTTTTTCCATAGGGTGCATTAATGTCTCATTCGTCTATTATGCGAAACTATTAATAAACCTATTGTTAACTTTAAATTTGGAAAGAATGGAATTAACTTTAATGACATGCTGCCGAAAACCGTTTACCGGACGGTTAGGGCACAAAATTCCTTTAGCTATGAGAGTGACACTTATTTTACTTTTTGCAGTCTTTCTTAACCTGAAGGCTGGCAATGTTTTTTCGCAAACATTGCAGAATGTTTCTTTAGATATGAAACAAAGTAGTGTAGAGAAGGTCTTGAATGCAATTGAACGCCAATCGGGATTTTATCTGGTGTATAACAGTAAACTGATTGATGTGGACAGGCTGGTGACAGTGAAAGTTAAGGACCGTCCGATAAGTGTCGTATTGGAAGAACTGTTTAAAGGTACTTCAGTAAAGTATGAGATTGATGGGAATCATGTCATCTTGACGCCCGGAACGGATGTCTTACAGCAGTTAGGACGAAAAGTGACGGGAGTTGTACGCGATGCAACCGGGGAACCTGTTATTGGTGCTAATGTAGTGGTAAAAGGTAATGAAGCGCAGGGTACCATTACGGATGTAGACGGAAAGTTTGCATTGGAGGTCTCTGAGGATGCCATACTGTACATCTCTTTTATTGGATATATTCCGAAGGAAGTTGCCGTGAAGGGGAAGAGCACGGTGAATGTGGTGCTGGCAGAAGATTCAAAGACATTGGATGAGGTAGTCGTTGTTGGTTTTGGGTCGCAAAAAAAGGTGAACCTGACAGGGGCGGTTACTGCAGTAAGTATGGATAAAGTGCTGGGAGAACGTCCGGTTACAAATATTACTACTGCTTTGCAAGGGGCTGTTCCGGGACTGACCTTTTCAACGGATGGAGACAACGGCGGACTTCAACCGGGAGTTGGTAAGAAAATCAATGTACGCGGCATGGCTTCCATTAATGGTGATGGAAGTCCTCTTATCCTAGTGGATAATGTGGTGACGGATAATATCAATCTGATTAATCCGGAAGACATTGAAAGTGTATCGGTACTGAAGGATGCTGCCTCAGCAGCCATTTATGGAGCACGTGCAGCATTTGGTGTTATTTTGATTACGACCAAGCAGGGGAAACGCAATGACCGACTTTCCATCAATTATAGTGCCAACTTTGCCTTTTCTAAAGTGACCGACCGTCCGCGTGCGGCTTCACCCATGCAGACGGTAAAGGGCTTGAAGGATATGGGATATTCGGCCTATTGGACGGGGCAGAATATTGATACTTGGCTCGGATTACTGGAAGAATACCAAAATAGCCCTTCCAAATATCCGGATGGATGGACAGACATTGATGGAACAAAATATTTTCTGCGTCAGACGGATGTTATCGGTGATATGCTGGAAACCGGATTTAAACAGACTCATAACGTGTCTGCTACCGGGGGCAGCGAAAAAATAAATTACCGTATGGCATTGGGGTATACGAATGAGGACGGTATTCTGATTACCGATAAAGACGGTTATCGGCGTGTCAATGCATCATCTTATATCAGTGCCGACATAACGAAGTGGCTTACTACTTCGCTTGACGTCAAGTTTGCCAATGGAACACGCTCTTTCCCCAATGCGGGCTGGCATCAGCAGTTTTGGCACTTGAATCGTCCCAGTTATCATCCTATTGGCACCTTGCCTTATGAAGGAGTTGACTGCTTGGTACAGACTCCTGAAAATGCCATCAATCAGGCAAGTGAACAGACTTGGAATAATCGTAATACACGTTTGTTTTCACGTACGGTTCTGAAGCCTTTGAAGGGATTGGAGGCTGTATTGGAGTATACTTATGATTATACAGTAAACCGGAATCGAAAATATAATAATTACTTCGTGCTCCATCAAGGATTACAAGATGCACTGAATCCATCTGATCCGAAGAATGAGTTTTATATGGATCGCCGGTTTGTTTCTTATAATTCACTGAATCTTTATGCCACCTATAAATTTGATATTAATAAGGAACACAACTTTACGTTGATGGGAGGGTTTAATCAGGATTCACGCAATTTTGAACGTCAATGGTCTAAGAACTTCAACATGATTAGTAATGATCTTCCTTCATTAGCCGGTGGTACAGGTGTTGTGGAAACTTCGGACAGTTATGATGAGTATGCATTGCGAGGGGCATTCTATCGTATTAATTATAATTATAAAGACCGCTATCTGATTGAAACCAATGGACGTTATGATGGTTCCTCTAAATTCCCGAAAAAGAATCGCTTCGGTTTCTTCCCTTCTGTATCCATCGGGTGGAACATTGCAGAAGAAGCATTTATGACTCCGTTGCGAGAAGTACTTTCATCCCTAAAGTTACGTGGCTCATGGGGACAACTTGGCAATCAGGCCATAGATAATTATGGATTTTATTCTGTAATGAATCCTGAAGATGCCAAATGGATTTATAATGGGAAAGTACCTACGACCTTGACTGCACCGGGACTGGTACGTGCCAACTATACATGGGAAAAAGTGGAAACTATTGATGTTGGAATAGACTTTTCACTGCTGGGTAATCGTTTAAGTGGTACATTCGACTGGTATCGTCGAGATACGAAAGGAATGTTGGCTCCAGGAATGGATTTTCCTGCGGTAGCAGGGGCGGCGGCACCTTTACAGAATGCAGCCGACCTGCGTACCAACGGTTGGGAACTTAGTATTTCATGGCGTGACCAGATACGTGACTGGAATTATGGTATCGGATTTAACTTATATGATTCTCGTACTAAAATCACTCGCTTTAATAATGATACTTATTCCCTTTTTACCACGAAGAATGGTCAGGAAGTCAATCAATATTATAAAGGTTATGAAATAGGAACCATTTGGGGATATGTGACAGACGGATTTTATACCGATGATGATTTCAATACAGACGGAACTTTGAAGGATGGTGTGGTAAACATTAACGGAGTGGCTATCCAGCATCCGGGTGATATTAAATATATGAATTTGCGTGACAGTGAGAATAGTACAAACCGTATAGACCGCGGCGATGCTACATTGGATAATCCGGGTGATTTGAAGATTATAGGCAATAATGCTGCACGTTACAATTTCGGTATAAACGGATTTGTAAGCTGGAGAGGCATTGATTTTTCTTTCCTGATGCAGGGGGTGGCGAAACGTGATGCATGGATAGGTGGTGAGATTATGTTCCCTCATGCCGGAACCTTTTCGACGTTCCTTTCCCATCAAATGGATTATTGGACTCCCGAGAATCCAAATGCTTATTATGGACGAATCTATCAAAACGCACAATACGCCCATAGCGTAAATCAATGGACACAGACTAAGTTTCTGTCTAATGCCGCTTATCTGCGTATGAAAAATATTACTTTGGGTTATAATCTGCCAAAGTCTCTCTGTCAAAAGATGTCGCTTACCGGTGCTAAGGTATTTTTTAGCGGTGAAAATCTATTTACCATTTCCAGTCTGCTGTCGGGAATAGACCCAGAAGCTTTGAGTTGGCAATATCCTATGACGGCTACTTATTCATTTGGCGTTAGTATCAATCTTTAAAAAGACATTCATTATGACTACAAAAAAATATCTATATATTGGATGCCTCTCGCTATTGACTGTGATGCAAGCGGGATGCAATGACGGTTTTCTTGACAAGGCTCCTGTTGACAAATTGACGGATAAAACAGCTTTTGTAACTTATGAAAACTTCCAAACTTACGGTTGGTCGCTTTATTCTGTTTTTTCTGATGATAACCATTTGCAACGTATTAAGGATGCCGGAGCACTTTATCAGGGAGATGTGGAAGCTAATTATCTGTATAATTCTAATGGAACCAACCGTTGGGCGTGGCAGACTGTTAGCCCTGAAACAGCTCCGGGAGGATGGGATTTCTCATATATCCGTAAGGTGAACACGTTACTCGATAATATTGATGCATCTGCCATGAGCCAAGGGGATAAAGACCATTGGCGTGCTGTAGGTCTTTTCTTTCGTTCTTATCGTTATATGGAGTTGATGTCGCGGTTTGGTGATGTACCCTGGATAGACCATGTATTGGGCGAAAATGAATCAGAAATTATTTACGGTTCTCGTACTTCTCGTGACGAAGTGGCAAATCATATACTTACAGACTTGAAATGGGCTGAAGAACATATCAAATTGAACGGTGAAGGAGATAACACCATTGGGCGGGATGCTGTGCGAGCTTTACTTTCACGTTTCTCGTTATTTGAAGGTACTTGGCGTAAATACCATGGTTTAGGAGGTGAGAAAACTTATTTGGATGAGTGTATACGGGTAAGTGAATTGTTGATAAAAGATTATCCTCAGATAGGGGAAAACTATCAGCATTTATGGAGCACGGAAGATTTGCAAGGCTATCCCGGTGTCATTCTGTTTAAGGAATACAGGGAAAATGTGATTATGCAACCGTTTTCACGTCACGAACGAGGGGGAGGGCAACAGGTTGAGATGCATGCCCGTACTGCAGAACGCTATTTGTGTGATGACGGATTGCCTACATCTGTTAGTCCTCGGTATGAAGGAGCCGGTTCACAATCGACTATGGCTGATGAATTCCGTCACCGTGACCGTCGTTTACTTTATCGGGTTATTCCGCCTTATCGTGTACAACGGTTACCGGGTGGAAATGTGCAATGGGAATATACGGATGATCCGAAAGATCGTGAATATTTGGATTTGATGAATGAACTGGATAAGACAGGGAATCGTCCTTTCCCTGTATGGTCTTGGCAACCGTTTACTATAGATCGTATGCCGCATATCAAGGGAGCCGCAGGTTCTTTAGCTCCTATGTCCAATAATACAGGATATTATGTATATATGTTTTATAATGTGGAAACGAATGTAACCGGCGGTGCTGAGTTTTCGACCACTGATTCACCTATATTTCATATTGAAGAAGTGATGCTTAATTATGCTGAGGCTATGTTTGAGCAAGGGAACTTTGATCAATCTGTAGCCGATCTTACCATTAATCGTTTGCGGCAGCGCGTAGATATGCCCGCTATGACTGTAAGTAGCATTACAGAGACTTTTGATCCTGCTCGTGATCCTCGTGTGCCACCGGTGTTATGGGAAATCCGGCGTGAAAGAATGGTGGAATTGATGGGCGAAGGATTTGGCTTTCATGATATCCGTCGTTGGAAGACGGCAGATTGGTTTATTAATCCTCAACCCTTGGGAGTGCGTATGAGTGAGCAATTCCGCACGGAAATGCCTACTTCCATGAAATGGATGATGACCGGACCTGATGCGGGGCGTTGCTATAAACTTGATGCGCCGCTTAGTCAAGGCAAAGGATGGAAGGAACATTATTACCTTTATCCGATACCTGTGACACAATTGGTTTTGAATGAACAATTAAAACAGAATCCGGGATGGTAATCTAAATTGGGAAAATTACCGGAGAACTTTCTAATAATTAGGACTCTCTGGTAATCTTTTCTTGTGAACCTATTCTTTTGAGAAAATAAAATAGTCGTTATCTAAATATTATAATTTTTTATGTATCGAATAATAAAGCCCAATATCATATGTACAGCATTCGCTCTAGGGTTGACTATGTTTCCATTGTCGGCTGTCCATGCAGTAACATCTTCTTCCTCTGATTCGTTCACACATCCTAATATTATTTATATTTATGCTGATGATATGGGGATGGGTATGTTGTCTGCTTATGGGCAACAGCAATTCACGACCCCTAATATTGATCGGTTGATACAGCATGGCACTTCTTTCAGTCGTGCTTATGGCTGTATGCTTTCTGCCCCGGCGCGTGCTTCGTTACTTACAGGGTACCATGATTGTCATGGCACAGATAAGTGGAATATTTCTAGAGGTGCTGCTTTTTCAGTTTCTTTGTCTGATACCGCTAGTATTGCTAAAATGGAAAAAGAAATAAATGCAGAAGATGTCCGTCTGCCGGAGGGGGATTTTTATTTACCCCAGATATTTAAGAAGGCCGGATACACTACAGCTCAAATAGGCAAATTGGAATGGGGCTTCACTGCTACGCGTAAGCAGATGCGAGATCACGGTTGGGATTATTATTATGGTTATTTGGATCATGCACGTTGTCATGGGTTTTATCCTCCTTTTCTGTTTGATAATGGGCATATTGTTCCTATCAGTGGAAACACATTAACTAATGGAGGGAAAAGTATAGAGAATGAAACTGCTGAAACATTAGCAGAACGACGGAACCGGATAGGAAAGGAGGTCTATTCTCAGGATTTGTTTTTGGAGAAGATACTTGCTTTTTTACGTGAACATCGTGATGAACCTTTTTTTCTATATCATCCTACTCAATTGCCTCATGGTCCAGTGGCTATCCCTGCCATTCATCCCGAAGTGGCTGCTAATCCGTCATTGACTCCTATAGAACGTGAATATGCTTCAATGGTAAAACTGCTGGATGATAATGTGGGTGTTATCCTTGCCGAGTTGGAACGGTTGGGAATTGCAGATTGTACTGTTATTGTATTCTCTGCTGATAACGGGCATGAAATTTATTACTCACAGAAAGGACGGTGTGAGAAACCTTACCGTAACTTACAGACAGGACAGTTGTTTAATAATTATACAGACAAGTACCGTAGTTCTGTTAGTGGAGATATTTTCAATGGTAATGCCGGCATGGCAGGGTTGAAACGTAGCAATTTGGAAGGAGGAGTTCGTATACCGCTTGTGTTTTATGGTCCCGGTATTGTTCCTGCTGGAAAAGTAAGTGATGCTTTAGTTGCCAATTATGATTTTTTGCCTACCATGGTGGAATGGTTGGAACTTTGTTTGGAAATGCAACAAAAGGATGGACGTTCGTTCTTATCCCAATTACTGAAGGGAGAAACAGGGAATATTCATCCGTATATTGTGTTCGGGTCGAATACAGGACCGGGTATTGTAACAGCAGACGGCTGGAAGCTTCGTTATTATTTGTCTCGGAATGAAATAGAACTCTTTTTCTTACCGGATGATCCGCAAGAATTAAATGACCTTTCAAGTACTCATTTGGATAAAGTGCATGAGTTGAAAAGAATATTGTTAAAAGAATGTGGTGGTACGCTGCAGAATGGAGTGAATAAAGCGGGGTAAGCGATTCCATAGCTAAGAGGAGTTATTCGGTTTTTTGGGATGACTTCTCTTTTTTTGTTGTTGGATAGATCAATCAAACAGCCTTTCAACAGGAATATTATCAAAACTATTACTACTTTTGCAAATCCTTTAAATGAAACTTTAGATAGAGGCAGTATGAAACACATTTTATTTCTTGCAATAGCCCTTTTGTCGTTGGCGGGCTGTATGAAAGAAAAAACGACAGACATTCGTTGGGCTACATTCAATGTTCGCTATGATAATCCGCAGGATAGCTTGAACAACTGGCAGTATCGCAAAGCACGCGTATGCAAATTCATTCAAGAACAGAAAATAGATATCCTTGGTATGCAGGAAGTATTACACAACCAGTTCCTCGATTTGCGTGCCGGACTGCCTGAGTACGACGGTATCGGTGTCGGCCGTGATGATGGCAGGACTGCGGGAGAGTATGCTCCTTTATTCTATCGGAAAGATAAATACGAGGTGTTGGATTCAAATACTTTTTGGCTGGCTGAGAATCCGGACAGTGTAGGTATGATGGGGTGGGATGCTGTTTGTGTGCGTATTGCTACATGGGCTAAATTCAGAGAGAAATCCACCGGAAAGATATTTATGGCAGTAAATACCCATTTCGACCATATCGGTGAAGAAGCGCGTCGTCAAAGTGCGTTGCTCATTATCAGAAAGATTAAGGAAATAGTAGGCGGGCGTCCGGCTGTCGTGACAGGTGATTTCAATGTGACGGATGCAAGCAATGCGTATGCAACCATTACCACGAATGAGTTTGCCATGAAGGATGCTTATAAGATAGCCGACCGTGTGACCGGTGTGGATTATACGTTCCATGACTTTGCCCGCATTCCGGCAAAGGATTGTGAGAAGATTGATTTTATATTTGTCACTCCGCAGATAAGAGTGAAGGGATGCGATATTCCGGCGGAAGTCCCCGATGCTCTGTTGTCCGACCACAATCCTCAAGTGGCTGATTTGGAATTTTAGCTGTACTCCATATAATCTTTGTCCCGGATACGATTGGATAATTCTAACAGAAGGAATTAGGAAACTTGAGGAAGAGTTTCTATCTTTGTGTGATAAAGGATGCCTAAAAAGATGTATCATGGAAAAAGTAAAAGGATTGCCTTACGGTGTGGCTCGGTTTGAGGAAGTGAGGAATGAAAATTTCTATTATGTGGACAAGACAATGTATCTGCCGTTGTTGGAAGCTACGAGTAAGTATTTGTTTCTGATTCGTCCTCGTCGTTTTGGTAAGAGTATGTTCGTCAGCATGATGGAAGCCTATAATGACATTGCCAAGGCAGACCGTTTCAATACACTGTTTGACGGACTTTGGATTCAGCGGAATCCCACTCCGTTGAAGAATTCGTTTCAGGGACGTTTTCTTATCGTAAACTTAAAATAAGGAGCTATGATGAAGATAAAAGGCTGGATTTTAACTGTGATGTGTGGTCTCCTGTTGTGTATAATGGGCATCACATGGGTCGTAATGGTGCTGACGGGGCAACCGGAGTTGGCAAATGAACGGTTATGGTGGTGGCTGTTGATAAATCTTGGTGTGATGAGTTTGCTGTTTGCTTACGGAGTGAAACGGGGAATTCAGTTGTTGCGTATCTTTCGGATTCCGACGAGTAGACTGACACGTTCTCCCGGTGTTGTCGTTTGTGATTACGATATTAGCCTGAAGAAATATGCACTTTATAAATTATGGGATATTCGTCATTTTAGTTTTTCCTTATTGTTTGTCATCTATCTGTGCATTGCATTGTGTACGGGATACTATATTGCTCCCGAAGGGCAAAGTTTGTTTACTCCTCTACTGATTTTGTTCCTGTGTCTCTTTTATATATTGATTATGCTTCCCATACGGCTGAACAAGATTTACAGGAAATCCGTTGCCGGGCATACTTGGGTTGAAATGACTCCTGAAGGACTGGTGTATGACAGGGCGGAGCAGAAGAAAGAGATTGCTTGGGAGGAGCTGGCAGGCATAGCCCTTTATAAGGATTATTGTTTCTTATATGGTAGAGGAAGAGAATTCCTGGTTGTGACTTCGGACGAGAGAGTGAAAGAATCGCTTCTTTACTATCTGAATGTGAGAAAAGTAAAGTAGAAGGGTGAAGTGTTTTCCCTCAAAACGTTGTTCCTGTTGTTATAATGTGTATTTTTGTATTCATTAAAAACCAAATCAAAAAATACGTTTATGAGCAACTTATCTAACATGCCTTGGGAAGATCGTCCGGCCGGTTCGAAAGAAGTGGTGTGGCGCTACTCTGCCAATCCTATCATTCCGCGCGATTTGCTTCCTACTTCCAATAGTATATTCAACAGTGCTGTGGTGCCTTTCGGTGACAGTTATGCCGGAGTGTTCCGTTGCGATGACACGAATCGGCGCATGCGTCTGCATGTGGGCTTCAGCAAAGATGCCGTTCATTGGGATATCAATCCCGAACCTTTGAAGTTTGAGTGCGACAATGCGGAAGTGGGCGAATGGGTGTACGGTTACGACCCGCGTGTTTGTTTTATAGAAGACCGTTATTATGTCACCTGGTGCAACGGTTACAAAGGTCAGCCTACTATCGGTGTGGCGTGGACAAAGGACTTCAAGACGTTCCATCAGTTGGAGAATGCTTTCCTGCCATTCAATCGCAACGGAGTGATGTTTCCGCGCAAGATAAACGGCCGTTATGCCATGTTGAGCCGCCCGAGCGATAACGGACATACTCCGTTTGGAGATATTTATTACAGTGAATCACCCGACATGGAGTTCTGGGGACGGCATCGGCTGGTGATGAGTCCGGCTCCTTTTGAAGTGAGTGCATGGCAGTGCCTGAAAATTGGTGCAGGGCCTATTCCTATCGAAACACCGGAAGGCTGGCTGCTGATTTATCACGGAGTGCTCCGCTCGTGCAACGGTTATGTATATGCTTTCGGCTCGGCATTACTCGATTTGGACGAACCGTGGAAAGTGAAATACCGTTCGGGAGCCTATCTGCTTTCGCCGCGTACTCCTTACGAATGTATGGGCGACGTGCCCAATGTGTGCTTCCCTTGTGCTGCACTGCACGACGAAGAGACAGGACGCATCGCCATTTATTATGGCTGTGCCGATACCGTGACAGGACTTGCCTTCGGTTATGTGCCTGAAATTATAGAATTTACGAAACGTACTTCCATCATTTAACTCAAATGATTATCTTTGCGGCATAAAGAAACAAGCAAAGATTTCATTATGATGAACCGGAACGTACTTCATTTGACATGTCCTCCTATACCTGTCCTCCGCATTGGCTTTGTGGGGCTGGGTAATAGGGGGATTTTGGCTCTTGAACGATATATGCATCTGGAGGGTGTGGAGGTAAAGGCGATATGCGATTTACGCCCTCAGAATATAGAGCGTGCCACTGCGTTGCTCAGTCGTTTTAACCGCCCTGCGGCTGTTGCTTATGGCGAAGAAGGGGGATGGAGACAATTGTGCGGACGTGCGGATATTGACTTGGTTTATATTTGTACGGATTGGCTGACACATACCGATATTGCGGTATATGCCATGCAGCAGGGACGCCATGCCGCCCTTGAGGTGCCTGCCGCCATGAGTGTGGCGGACTGCTGGCGCTTGGTGGATACCGCCGAGCAGACACGCCGGCACTGCATGATGTTGGAGAACTGTTGTTATGATGCTTTTGCCTTGACTACTCTGAACATGGTGCAACAAGGTGCATTGGGCGAGATAACCCACGCCGAAGGAGCATATATCCATGATCTCCGCCGTCATTATTTTGCCGATGAAACGGAAGGGGGCTACCACAATAACTGGATAAAGCTTTATAGCCAGCAGCATACCGGAAATCCGTATCCCACTCACGGGCTGGGCCCTATCTGCCAATGGATGGACATTCATCGTGGAGACCGCATGGAGTATCTTGTATCCATGTCGTCGCGTGAGGCGGGGCTGTCGGCTTATGCCCGCAGGCAGTTTGGCGTGCATTCCGCCGAGGCTACACAACCTTATCTGATGGGAGATGTGAATACGACATTGATTCGGACGGTCAAAGGGCGTACTATCGTATTGCAATATGATGTGACGACTCCGCGCCCATACAGCCGGCATCAGACTGTGTGCGGCACAAAAGGCTTCATGCAGAAATATCCCATGCCTTGCATCCTGCTGGATGAGTATGGTAAGGAGCCCTTGGCAGGAGAGGAATTTGAGAAAGTAATGGAACGTTATAAGCATCCGTTCACTGCTACCATCGGTGAGGAGGCAAAGCGGAAAGAGATGCCGAACGAGATGAACTATATCATGGATTATCGTCTGGTGCATTGCCTGCGCAATGGTCTGCCTTTAGATCAGGATGTGTATGATGCAGCCGAATGGTCGTGCATCACGGAGCTGAGCGAACTGTCGGTGCGGCAAGGCAGTGTTCCGGTAGAGATACCGGATTTTACACGGGGAAATTGGGAAGGAGACAAGTGATGTTCTTGACAGAGGGAGTGTTTCACGGCAAATCATAAATATATATTTCATCTGCTACTGCATTGTCTAGTGCATATATTTTACGGTGCTCTTCACTGATTGTCATTAGTGTAAGTTTTCTGTCGAGTTTATAACAGGCAATTGCCTTTCCATTCCAATCCCATACTTGTAATTCATAATCCCTGGAGGAAACTTGGGCAGGCTGATTGTTGGCGCATAATGCATAGATATAATTTTTAGTAGCATAGGGTTGACCTATATAATAGACAGGTTGTTTCTCTATAGGATTATCAAAAGAGGTGTTATAGGGGGGGGATTTGAACTTCAATGTCATGCAGTATATTCATGGTGTTATCGTATATTCTTATACGTTTGAAGCGTGAATAGAATGCTGCTACTTTCTTTCCATCAGGATGTACAACACATGATTTTAGAAAAGTTACAAACAAGGGCGGATCACTGGGCTTAAGGTGTTTATCTATCCATTTCGGATAAGGGTATGTTGTAGTTGTCTGCCCGCTTTTGGAGTTTAATATGCGATATTCGTTGTCTTCATCCAGCCATCCTAAAGTAAGGAAGGTGCTATCTGTCAGAGGATAAAGTCCGTTGTTGCTTATTCCTTGTTCTAATATATTGTCTGCTAATGAAAAGGCATTATCTAAAGTTATTTTTGAATCTGTTATTTTTAAAAGATTGTCATTTAATACTACTATTAAATCGTCTACATTGCTTTTTAATCTTTCT
>OGMR01000524.1_pt1 | contig 17715 bp, 19 predicted proteins | sample 1573251 | NCBI WGS metagenome assembly OGMR01 (sample SAMEA2581979, study PRJEB24529) | metagenome | biome: Human gut stool | place: China | collected 2011
GATATATTTAATTCTTTTGCAGCTTGGGAAATACTTAACCAATGTTTAACAAGATCTCCATTTTCATCTAATTGACTAATTGTTGGAGGCATTAATTCATTTTTTATATCTTTCCCTTCTTTTATTAAATTTTGAAAATCATCATTATATATCCATCTATATCCTCCAGCAGTTTTACTTTTTATGTTTGGATTTAGGGAACTTCGTATGTTAGAATAATTTATCTTTGTTATAGCAGATGCTTCAGAAATTGATTTGAATGTATTAACTACTTCACAATCGAGATCTAATTGAACTACTCCTCTAATATTAAATTTTTCTGTACTTTTTAATTCATAATCATTAGATTCGTACTCTGATTTATACATCCATCTAAATCCTCCAACAGTTATTGCTTTTCCTTTACATGCTTTGGTAATTCCTTTTAATTTTAAATCATTCTCTGCTTTTTTAGCGCCTACCCATTCTTTTATAAAATCACCCTCTATGGATAATTGAACTACTGGAATAGAATTTGCTATTGATAATTTATTCTTTACTTCATTACTTAGAGGCTTACGTTTCTTTCCGAAATTTAAATTTTTAGGACCAACATATTTTCCTTTTAGTGCAATTGACATTTTTATCTTTTCTTCTTCAGTGTGAGGTCTGTGAATTCCATACATAGGATTTAAAACCCCTCTTCTTTTTATAGATAAAGATTTTTTCTCTTCATCTGTATGTTTTCTTCCAGGTAATCCTTTATGAGACTTTGAAATTTTATCTCTAACTGATTTATTTAGTTTCCCTTTAGAACCACTAATTTTTAAATTATATCCAACATTACTATCAATAGAATTAAAAAATCTTATTGCAATAGACTCTTTTATATTTAATGTATTGGTTAAATCTTGTTCATTATTACAATGAATTTTAAATAAAACTTTATATTCAAAATTTTCCCAACCATATTTTTTAATTGCTCGATGAAATAGAGAATTTTCGGAGCTCTTTTTATGTTGATTTAATCTTCTTTTCTCATTAATGGTTTGACCTATATAAATCTTACCATTTATTTTATTTGTATATTTATATATTACTCCTTCATACATATATTATAATAAATCATTAAATAAAAAAGTGTTCCTCTGATATAAAACCTGGAGGAAACACTATAGAGTTAATAATCATTTAAATCCATTCACAATAACTCAACTGCGGATCTAACCATCTTCTAAGTTCATCCATTTTTCCAGAATTAATTAGAAGAGCTACATCTGCATATTCTGAGGTACCGTATTTGATTAGTTTTTGGGTAAATTGATACTTTCTCTCCTCCGACATTTTTTGATACTCTTTATAATCTCTGAGAATGCAAAAGTTTCGTTTATTCTCTATTGCAGATTTAATATCTTCCTGAAGTCCTGATAATTCATAGTTGTTAAGTGGAAGGAATTCTACTGTTTTTAATGTTTTCCGAAGTCCACAATTAACAAACTTATTTATTACATCATTTAATTTATCTACAACCTCTGGAGGCATAGAAACTAATGCTTTATCCCCATGATTTATCATTTGAGAATCTGATGGAAGTGGAAAAGATACCATAGCTGAATCGGTGTTTACTCTTTCAACATTAACCCCCTCAGAAATACTACTACTATTATTCCGAATCATACCACTAAAATTGTTATAATATTCGGCTAATAATGGTGTAGTGACTGTAATTTGTATCATTCTACTTTCTGGGTTTACTCCTCTTTGAATTTTCATGATCTATTAATTTAATAAAAGTTTCTATTTTGTTATATACTATCAATAATAAGATTCTCGAGGGTACTAGGAAGCGTTTAATCAATTTTCCATAACCCTGAACTATCTCCTCCCTGTTCTCTTTTTCTTAAGTCGCCGAGAAAATCAAAGGGACGTGGATTTTGGACAGGAACTTTGGATTTAAGAAGAGATATAAATTCCTTAAACTTACCCTTTTGTGTTGTAATTTTCTCTAAGTTATATATTCTGAAGACCTCTATTCCAAGCTGTTCCAAGTATTCGTCCCTAAGTTTATCGGCGTCTAGATTATGATAGTCAGAATCCAACTCTAATGCTAAGGATAATTCATAAAAATAAAAATCCAATAAGAAAAAACCTCCAGAAATGCCAGGAAGTCTAAGAGAATTTTGAATAGGTACTAGAAATTCCCTATAAACAGTTAATGGATAAAAATAATCTATGTTTATTAAGAAATCTACTAATCTAGCTTGTTGAGATCTCCATTTTAATTGTTTTGCACGAGTAAATTTTTTAGCTGATTTTCCTGGGTATACTATATTTTTCAGAGAGTATAAGTTTCCAGATTCTGATATTGAATACACCGGATAAGGTTGAGTTGGAATATCTGAGAAGTAAAATGTCTCTAAGTGATTTATATTATTTTCTTTCTTTTTTGCCATCTATTCTACAAAAATCAAAAACCAAACAAGAAGATTTATAAGTCCTCCTGCTTGGTTATAACGTTCTACTTTACTTTTTTCCCTTTCTTGCTTTAGGAGCATTAGGATCAACTACTGTAATTGTAAGAGTAGCTACTAGTGGATTATTAACATCTTCACTAGTTGTTGCAGTTACTTTAACTGTTCCAGGACAACAAGCAAGAATAACTCCATCTTCAATAAATCTAGCTACCCTAAGATTACTAGATTCATAAGTTACATAAGGGAGATTTGAAATAAATGGCTCCTGACGAAGTTCTAAAAACTTAACTTCCCCGATTTTCATTTCAAGAGACTCACCAACTACAAATTTAATACTTTCTGATTCCTTGATATTAATCTCTTCATCAGTCGGAAGAGGTTGAGGAATAGTAGCATCCTTCTTAATATCAAGACTTTTAACTACTTCCGTAACAGGAAGACCAGCTTGGGGTCCACCATCTGCGGCAGATCCACTTAATAATGCATCATTAATCATAATCAAAAACGTTTTTAAATTATTACAAATAAATTCTATAACCTATTATTTCCTGTATCTCATCTAGGTCATAATAATTGGCAGCATGTTTTCCTAAAGATTCTGCCATTTCTTTATATACTTCCATTCCAGCTCCTTCAATTTTTCCTAGAGCTGTTAATCTGGTGTAAAGTTTATTTAATTCGGAGTTCTTTTCATCTCCAGAAATATCTCTATTCATAAATGCCCATATTCCAGAACATCCACAATAAAGACTAAGATCGGCGAAGTATAAAAGTTCGGGCCGGGTCATTGTCGGGAGCATATTTAAATGATGTTCCAAATATTGATCAGTGGCTTCGTAGAGACATGAGAAATAAATCTGATCTTCTCTTGTCCAATCATGATATTCTCTCCCGATAAAGCCGGCCCAAGAGTAGTTCCATTCGCCGTAAGTTCCATCTCCATAACAAAATCCATAGAAGTCAGGATCCCAAGAAGAGTTCATAAAAGGTTGAGAAAATACTGGAAACTTAATATTCCCACTAAAATATCTCTCAAAAACTTTCATTCGCTTTTCCATACATTCCTTAGCATCCTCTAATTCTTTGCTCACTGTACAACCCCAACCTATAGAGTTCATAATTAACCTACGTCTTAAAACTTCATAGGCACAACTTAAATATTCTCCTGTGTAACTCTCTTCAGGCAGTAAATTTCCATGAGCAATATCTAGTTCAAATCCAAGAAGTGTTCCAGGCGTTGTGATTTTTCTAGGATTTGAGATGAGAGTATATCCGAATTGTTCAGCTATCCATGTGTAAGTTATGTTTTCGAAATTCTCAGATAACACTACAGAACATGCTTGATAGTCAGAATCTCCGGCCGATAATGAAAGCTTATAGGAAAGAATATTATCAAGGATCGAAGTTCTAACAATACCATTACTATCCTGGAAATTTTCAAAACATTCAGATAAAATTTTTCCCAGACAATCTCCTGGCTGTGGATTTGTTTTATACTCGAGGTAATCTGTTTTACTATATAATTTCATTATTCTTTTATTTTACTTATATAATCTAAAATTCCTTGGACATGAAGATTAACTATTGCTTCTTTTCCTTCAGGCGATAATAAGAAATCTACATCTTCGTGGTTATCTTGGAAGAGATTTTCTGTCAAAACTGTACTTGGTTTAGTGTTCTTACAAATATAAAATCCACTAGTCCAATAAGGAACTCCAGGATACTCATAACGCACTCTAATCCCTTCTTTTTCAGCCGCTTTCGTTAAACATCCAGCAAGTTCTTTTGTTTTCTGTCCAGCTCCTCTATAAATAAACGCACTCCATCCTTTAGCATTCATCCATTCAGAACCATTTCCTGCTGCATTTAAGTGAGGCGAAATACAGAAGCAATCCCCAGAACATTCATCGTAGATTTTATTAATTATTCTACATTGTTCACTAAGAGATAATTCTTTTTCTGTTTCAGGTATAGGATTAATAGCTTCATATCCTAAGCCTCCCAATCTTTCTATCATCTCACTAATAATTTCTCGAGAATAAGAATACTCTCGTAAAATCCCATCAGGACTTCTTTTTCCTGGAGTAGTTTTATGATGCGCTGGTATTAATAATATTTTTGTCATAATCTATTTTATTTATTCTTCTGGTTTAAAATCTCCTGCTGTTCCATGTCCTAGACTGAGTACGAGTCTTACAGCTTCTGGGACACGTAAAACATACTAATTTCTGTATAAAAATTTAGTCCATTGATTTAGATTTGGCTCTATATTTTCTAGTTTTAAAGCTTTTTGATATTCCTCATTATATATAATATCTGAAAGATTATCTATAAGATAATGATTAGTATAAAATTTATTATCTCTATTACAACATAGAAATAAATTATCTTTTTCATTAATTAATTCGATTAAATATTCTATACTTCTAATAAAATTATAACCACACTTATTCAGAGTTTCTTGATCGAAGTTAAAATCATTATTAATTATATGAGAATATATAATATCTCTATTCAGATTTTCATTTTTAATTTTTTCAACAACTTCATCCACTTCCCTACCGGTTTCCGGAATAGTATGAAAAGTTACATTATCTAAATTCTCTACTAATCTTTCAAGTCTTTTTACATAATCTTTTAAATAAAATAACTTATGATTAAATATCCCTAATTTTTTCTCTAAAGATATTGTATAATTTCTAGAATTACTCATTATTATTATCTTCTACATCTAATAAACTCATATAACGAATCTCTTGCTTCTTGATCAATGAAGTAAGGTCCTAGATATGGCATAAGATCCTCTGCACTATAATTACTTGAATAATAATAAGGTTTTTTTACAACACGAGATAAATTTTCTTCCCAATCTGACAATATTAGTTTATCTGAATCAGATTCTGCAATTCTGTTTAACGCCCTTAATACATCATAAGCATATCTCATAGATAAATCATATAGTAAGTTAAAATTTATATCCATTAATTTTAACTCATTATTTTTATATCTCCCAATATAGTCTAGAAAAATATCTCTTGCTTCATGATCTTTCAAAATTCGATTCTCTATTTCATCTAAATCTACAAGATTAGCGGATGAATAAGATTTAAGTGATATACTTAATTCATAGTTTTTATATTTTTCTTCAAGATAGAAAAATTTATGTCTAACTTCCTTTAATAAATCTTCAAACTCAGTAGCTTCTTTATAAGATGTTTCTACCTTATAGTCTCCATAGTTATAAATTCCAAGATCTTTTCCGATGAATCTAATTTCCTCTTCCAAAGATTGATACATTAGATCCTTTTCCTTCTTTCTTTTCCAACCAAACATGATTATTTCTCCTTATTTTTCCTAAATGATTGAAGTTTATTAATAAATGGAGACTTATAATACATTTTATGTTCTTCTTTGTAACTCTCCAGGGATTTATCTAAACTCTCTTTTGCAAGTTTCAGTTCATTCTCACTTGCTCCAGATTCCTTCAATAGCTTAATAGCATTTTCAGAGGCATTCTTTTCATTATTTACTACTTTCTTACCTTTGAAAAATCTTTCTACTGATTTCCACAGACCTTTAGAATTATCTCTTCCTCCTGGAGAATCTGCTGGTTTATGAAATTCTTCTATTATATTTTCAGCCTCTCTATCTATTTTTGCGGCCTTTCCTTTAGAATTTCTATTTATTACATGTCCAATCTCATGAGCTAAAGCTGGATTACCTGAAGATTCTTTAAATAAAATTAAATCATTACTATTATTAAAATGTTCCATATCTTTTCGACCATCGAATTTAAGCTTTTTTCTAACAGCTTTCTTTATTTCTGGATTTCTTATATCAATAGTTCAATTTTCAAAAGATTTTCCTGAAGTATTGCTTTTATCTTCAAGTATATATGCTTTATTTTTAGCAGCTTCATTTTTTAAATTATTTTTGATAGATTTTGCTGAATCTTCATTAGATAAAGATAGATCTTTAATGGATTTATCTAATTCCTTAATCTCTCTATCCAATTTAATTCTTTTATCTAACGAATCTTCAATAGAATCTTGCGTTTTATCGATAATTTTCTTTCCCATTTTCGACCTACTAATCGGCTTTACTATTAAATTATCTCCTAAATCACTAATAGCATTAATTGCTCCTTTTGATAACTTTTTTACTCCAGAAAGTAATCCATATTCTCGTTGTTCTACTTCCCAACCTTCAGAGTATAGTTTTTCAATTAAATCTCTGCCAGTAAAAACTCTTACTGCTACAATATTATTTCTTTTTACTCTCATCACGTTAATATTTCTTTAGATTCTTTTATAAGCTTTGCTCTAATTCTACTATTTCCATCGGCGATATTGTTAATTAGATCGAGAGTTGCTTGAAGTGATTTGAGTTGATGAGGTTCCCAAGATTCACTTTCGAGAATTCCAATCCATACAAAACCAGTACCGGTCGATAAACATTCCCATACCGAATTAACCATCTCTGCTATACTATATACACCACTCATCTCCGGGGTTATGATATAGAGATGTGTATTACAAAGTTCGGATTTTTCGATGTTTTCTTTTTCTATACATTCAGGAGTCCAATCAGGTACAACGGGATTAAAATATTCAAATCCAAGTCTATCAAGTTCTGGAATTAATTCATCTCTCCAGGCCGATCCACCACAAGTACCTCCCAAGAAAATACGTTTAGGTTTGTCTTCTTGATCAAGTCTTACGTTAAAAGTAGATTCAGTTAAGTATAAACATGCATATTCTGAAGTAGATTTAGGGATAATACTTTTAACTGCAGAAATCTCAACATGAAGATTGTCGTCATATCTCTCAATACCCAGATCCTCTTTAACAAATCTGGTCCAAATATCCTCTATATTCTTATAGTACTGAATATCTATATATTTAATATAAAAATAGACTATATCATCTAAGGAACTTCCCCTTAGTCTTATATTTAGTCGTTGAAAAATTATATCTTAGTATAATTTCTGCTGATTTATTCTCCATCACTTTTTATAACCTCCCTTTATATTATGGGCGGAAAATATATGTGATGTAATTTTCCAGCATTTTAATAAGATTTTCCTAAACAACATAGTATCATTTAGGCAACTACTTTTTAATTGGATGTATCAGAGTTAGTTATATTTTTCTTAAAGATAAATTGAATATGAAGTTTGAATCCGGGGGTGGTTCGGAGCCATTCTAGATAATCAGAAAAATCGATTGCCCTGAGTTGATCTCTAATTTCTCTCTCAATTTCTACTGCTCTCGGATTTTTATAAGTACTGGGGACTGGTCTACCTCCTACATACATAATTCTTGCTTTATACAGAGAGTTAACACTGACAAATCTTTTTTTAATTTGTACTACTACCTTAATTTCTTTCTTATTGCTCATAATAGATTTTAATATAAATTAATGGATAAACAAAAAGAAAAATATTAAAATCAATTCATAAATTTTACTTTATAAAATTTTTCTAATATTTTTCTGCATATATAAGGGTTTTATTCTATAGAAAGCGCAAAAACTTAATTTCGACCGTCTGAAAAACCGGGAAAATCTTATATGTGATAGGATGTAAGATTAACTGCAGAATCTTATTAATATTAGATTGCTACTTACTAATATTCTAGATCCTAAGTAGCTACCTTGTTGTATATGGTTAACAGATAAGAAGTCGATAAAGATAAGGGTCGAGTATTCGGACAAGGCTTTAAGGCAATATTAGGTAGAGGTAGTAGGAGGTTGAGAGACCCTTGCTACTTTGTTTTTTTAACCTTTTGACATAAATAACAAATATGTAATATGGATTTAAATTTGATTAGAAATTACGTAATAAGAGATAAATTTTATACAGCTTATATAGGAATGTATTTTGTTCCAAGAAAAGTAAAAATCAATAATAAATTAATAGATGTAGTATTTAATCGTGAAAAAGCAATTTTAAACGATAAGAGTAGTTATTCTATTAATTTTAAAAATCTTATTGATAATAATTACAATATTAAAGGATATTATAATTATATTGAGGAATTTCCAATAATAATTGAGAATACAAGTTTATGGAATAATATTTTAAATTCTTTCTCTGTTAGATTGGATGATAGTATCAGAAATACAAGATACTTTTTACTAGATTATTTCTTTCCTTATTTAGGAATAGCCGTAGAAATAGATTCTAAATATCATAAAGCAAAGGTAATTTATGATAAAGCAAGAGATATCTATGTAGAGCGTGTTTATGGAATAATTATTCATAGATATTATGAATTTGGAAGTAATGATGAACACACAATTCCTTATATAAACTTGTTTAATAAAATAACTAATAATATAATAAACTATTTTAGAACTAATAATTTACCTATGGTAGAAATTCCAATAAACTATTCAAAAACAATTATTGGAAATTTTATAAGAGATAATAAAAAAGTATTAGAATTTATAGATATTATTATAAATTTTATTGGACTTAATGAATTCTTTCTAAAAAGATCATTAACTATAAATTTAAAACAATTATATAAATTCTCTAATAAAATATCTGGTACTCCATATAATAAACTTAAACAAATGTCATTAGAGAAATTATATTTAGATAATGTATCAAATCTTGTATTTAATATTTATCAGAAAAGATTAAATTTCATATAATAAAAAATATAAAAGATAGGATTTAATTTGACTTTAAAATTAGTCAAAACCTATCTTTTATATTTTTTGTAATATTTTTTCAAAGACTAGGGATACCAGAATCTATATCCTTCATTCACTATGTTCATTCGGGCCTTCAAGAAACTGAAAAGATATATAGAGAATAAAAAAGAATTAAATAAATATTAGTTAGAATTGAATAGAAAATATAATTATTTAATGGTTCTTAAAAAGTACGAACGTTAGTGAGAGTCCTCGCTCCCCTTACAGGGAGCGGGTGGACGGTACTCTTTTAAGGTTCATTTCCATATAATAGATATATAATAATTAATCTATTATTTTCTATTTATCGTGAACCTCCTATAAGAGACGACATCACCTCCTCCCTTCGGGAGGTGAGTCTCTCACTATGTTCGCTCTTATAGAAGAACCACTACAACTTTTCTATCCGAATTAAATTTATATACTACATGTAGGTGAAAATGTATTAGTAAAGTTGTATTTTGCTCTTCTATTAACCTCAAATTCTAATTAATGAAGTTAAGGGTATCCTTAGTCTTCAATTTTAACTAACTGAACTCTGTATTGAGTTTAAATATTATTTTGTAACAATAAAAATATAATTTAAATATGATTAGAGAGAAGATAATAGTACCATCTGGAATTAGATTTATTTCAGAATGGAATGAATTTAATTTTAATAAATTTCCAAGTAAATGTATTATTAATAAACAATTACCTGGATGTGGTTTTACTGAATATTGTATTAGGAGTAATGAAAATATTATTTTATGTAGTCCCAGAAAGATGCTACTTAAGAATAAAAAGGATCAACATGAATTTGATGTTTATCTGGTCGTAAATGAAATGGATAAGGAGTCTAATATTGATAAAGACTTATCTAAGATTGATAAAAATATTTTAGCAGACTTATCAATTGATTCAGAATCATTAGATAATTCAGATATCTATAAAAGATTATATAGAGAAATAGAGGAATACTGTATATCTAGGAGTATTAATGGATTACCTTGTAAAATCCTTGTTACTTATGATTCATATAGAATAGTAAAAGATATCCTAGAGAAATTAGATAGATTTTATACATTTTATACAATAGTAGATGAATTTCAAAGTATTCTTCATGATTCTAGATTTAAGAGTGATACTGAATTAAAATTTCTAGAATATCTTAAACAATCTCCAACAGCATACTTTGTTAGTGCAACTCCTATGATGGATGAGTACCTAGAAATGTTAGATGAATTTAAGGATCTCCCATATTATGAATTAGATTGGGGATCTGCGGATCCTAGTAGAGTTATTCAACCAGATTTAGATGTCTTTGTAATGAGATCTGTTGGTGAAAAAGCTTCTGAAGTAATTCAAAAGTATCTTTCAGGAGAGTTTGAGGAAATAGTAGTAATGAGAGATGGAATTCCAACAAAAGTAGTATCAGATGAGGCTGTATTCTATGTTAATAGTGTTAATCATATTACATCTATCATTAAAAAGAATAATCTTACCTCAGAGCAATGTAATATCTTATGTTCATACACAGAAGATAATTTAAAGAAAATTCAAAGGAGGTTAGGTAAGTCTTTTAAGATAGGTGAAGTACCGTTAAAGGGAGTAAAACCTAAAATGTTTACTTTTTGTACAAGAACTGTATATCTTGGAGCTGACTTTTATAGTTTATGTGCTAGATCATTTATATTCAGTGATAGTAATATAGATTCCTTGGCTGTAGATATATCAGAAGATTTGCCCCAGATATTAGGAAGGCAAAGATTATTTGATAATCCTTGGAAAAATTCAGCCACTTTTTATTATAGATCTACTGCTAATTATAGAGAAATGAAGGCTGAAGATTTTCAGAAAATAATAAAAACTAAACAAGAAATGACAGAAAGTTTATTAAGAACTTATAATATTGCTATTTCTATAAAAGATAAATTTGCATTAGCTAAGAAGTATCAGAAAGATGCCAAAGCTTCTAATTATAAGGATGATTATGTAGCAGTAAATAAGATTCATACTTCTGAAGGAAATATTATTCTTAAACCAGTTCCTAATAATCTAGTACTAGTAAATGAGATTAGAGCTTTTAAAATACAACAGATAGACTATAAAGATAGATTTACAGTGTTTAGTACGGTACATAATATGTTAACCAGAGATGATATAGTGAATCAGGAGGTATCAAATTTTTTAAAGGTATATACTAGTTTAACTACTATGTATGATAAATTAAAACTTATTTGTGAATATGGTTTGTCTGAAGACGCTATTGATATAGTATTAGGGCAGATATCTGATTCAGATGAGGTTAAATCTTACTATATTACATTGGGTCCTCAAAGATTAAAGGGTATGGGTTATCATATTACTAAAATAAAAAAAGCTTTAGGAATAATTACTTTTTCAGATGAATTATTAGAAGCTACTATCTATAATGAATTTAAAGTAGGGGATAAATTAATATTATCTGGAATAAAAGATAAGTTAGGATATTTGTATTCTAGTATTAATTATGATAAAACCCCTAAAGCAAAAGATTTAGAAAGTTATTTTGAGGTTAAATTAATTTATATATCTATTTTAGATGAGACTACTGGAAAAAAGAAACAAACAAAGGGTTATGAACTATTAAGTAGAAAGGAGGTGTGAGATAAATATAATATTTATTGGAGAATTTATTAAGAATACTATTACAGATTTAACCAATAGATCCATTAAAAAATCTGAATGAACTATTAATAAAAGATTTAGAAAATTTTAGAGAACAAGTTAAGAAAATTAATAGATTGCATTTAGAAGACAGAGGGGAGAATAAATCTAGATAGTTATTATGATAAGAGGATATTAAATCAATGTTTTAGGTCCCCAGATATAAAATATAGTAATAAGTTTTTAAATAAATTAAACAATGAAATTAAAGCGTGATAAATTATTCTCTAAAAAGAAGGATAAAGAAAGAAGTGATTCTGATAAGAAGTGAGACTCTGTTTTAGGTGCGGGCTTAGGAGCTACTGCTGGAGTGCTTGGGAGTAAAAAGTTAGCTAAGGTCACAAAAGGGTTAAGAGATACTAATGATAATGATTTCTTACTTAACATTAGTGAGAAGAATGGTTTATATAAGAATCAAAAGAGAAAAGAAGAATTACTTAGTAAAATACCTCAACATAGAAGTCCTGATGAAGAGATAGAATTAAAAATTTAGGAGAAGAATCTAAAATTCTATTAAAGAAGTCTAAAAAAGCTCTCAAGAGATTTAAATTGAAGAAAAGAGCAGCTAAAGTAGGTATTGCAGCTCTTCCAGTTGCAGGAGCTGTAGTAGGGTCTCTTTATGGTTATGATAATAATCTTAAGAAACAAAGAGATAAGATAGAAAATGCTGCTGGGGATAGAGCAGCTGAGATAATTAGAGGAAATAAGAAAAAGTAATAATTGACCTAGTAATTCATACAAAAGTTACTAGGTTTTATTTTTAAGTTAATTATGTTATATTTATTTGGATCTGGCGCATGGAAAGGAATAAGGAAGGTTGTAAAAATTGGATATACCGGAGACTTAGAAAAACGAAAAAATCAATATCGTCTTCATAATCCTCTTGGAGAAATAATATCTACACGAGAGGGTTCAGAATTAGACGAACTTAGACTTCACCTTAGACTATATGATTTTAAAGTTGAATTCTTAGATGAATGGTTTTATGATGAGCAACCAGTTTTTGAAGTCTTTGAGCAATCCTTCGAAGAGATAGATGAGTGGCTTTGGAAACATAGAAGTGAGACGTTGCTGTTTCCACAAATTCCTCTCCCTGGAACACTAAAAAGAAAATTACTTGACGAACTACAAAAGAAACATAGGACCATAACTGTAGAAGGCGAGAAACTCTTATAAGTGTAGAAAAATAAACAAATAGAAAAATGGATGAAATAAATGAATTAATTAAAAATGATTTGAAAGATAGATCATGGAAAAATCATTATGATAAACTGGACCTATCAAAACAACCTCATCTTCCAAGGATATATTTCTTTGGGAGTGTTTTTGGGGTAATACTTTTCTTAGATGGTGATGGGAAAGATAGAAAAGATACTAGTTTTTCTATTATTATGAATCACTCAGCAGACATTCCAAGTTCATGGATATTAGTTGAGAAAGATTGTACGGCTAGTACTTGGATAGATGATCTCATAAAACAATTCGAGAGAGCAAAAAAGTGGATGAAAATTTAATTTATAAACCAAAAAAAAAAATATGGCAGAAATGAAATTAAACAAGGAAATTATTGCATTTCATAGAGGATGCGTATTAGTAGAGAGCAAGGAGTTAGTAGATCCTAGAAACATGGAGGAAAAGAGTAAGAGAGTATTAATCTCACTTCTTCAAGAATTAAAGAGATATAGATATTTTCTTTCTCCCGAAGTAATATGTAGGATGACGATTAGTGATATGGAAAATCTCCATACAAATCTACTTCCATACATCCACGAATTGTATCATTCTGGGGAAAAGTTTAAACCTTTGTATCCAGGATTTCCAGAACAAGTAATTTCTAAGGATAAATCGGAATTGTGGTTAGATCAAAAAAGAGTTTATTCTGGTGATCTTGAAGGATTTCTAAGAGATAATCCTTGGACAACTAAAGAAGAGAAGGAAATAATTGATGATGAACCAGATCGACAACTTAAGGTTATGACTCCTCCCGAATTTATGGATATCCCTCGGCAAATGATGTCGGCCGGAAATTCATTAACGGGGGAAACTAGAGAAGAGTTGGTATGGTTCTTAGAGAATTATTCAGAACTCAGTATTCCAGAACGTATACCTTTTAAAGAAACGATGTGTATAGTAGCTAGACATCGGCCGGAATATAAAATTGCCGAGATTAATGATGTTCTGAGATATAGTTTGTACTTAATGGGAGCTGATCCAAGTCTTCCTCATGTTCCAAAGAAAATACAAGTTAGCTCTTGGTCTAATAAAAAAACTGATAATCCTGAATGGAGAAAATTAGATACTCTTCCTAGATCAAAACGTAGAGAAATTTGTGGAAGAATAGAAAAAATAATTGAGGCTAAAGGAGTAGAAAACTGTATACGAGATGCAAAACTTTTCTATGGACATTGGATATTACTATCAGAACGTGTACATCCGAAGGAATATGTAGTAAATTATCCTGAGTGTGCTGATTTCTTTGTAAAACTTAAGAGTAAGGGTTTATCAAAAGAATATCGTACATTTAATTCTCAAGTACAGAATATGTATGATACTGGTAAAGATATTCTAGAAATAGCTAAATTTATTTCTACTCATCCAGGGGAATTTATTAGAAAATTTGATTCTCTCTTAAGAAGAGCTCTTGAAGAAGGTAAAGAATCTGATATAATGGATATCTTTATAAATACTTCAGGGATGAAAAATAAAACACTCTTAGAAATTCTTAGCTACTACGATATAAGAGATCAATCAGAAAGTACTCCTAGAGTGGTAAATATTCCTGGAAAAGGTTTATATATACTAGATGGATTAAAACCAATTAACCCTGGATTCTTAGAAACTATAAAAGATAATATAATTCGAAAAATATTTCTCAACATAGATTCTAGAATTACTGAGAAAGATTTAGTAAACGAGATTGTATATATCGATCCAGAAATTAAGAGAATACCTATTCCGAAGGGTATGAGAAATCAAAATGTATCTATCCCCAAAGGAACAAGATATAAAATCTCTGGAAATATTGTTAGGTTTTTCGTTCATTGGATTCAGAAAGATAGAGATGAAGACTTAGATCTTCATGCATTCTTATATAAGTCTAATGATGATATTAGCAATATAGGATGGAATACTTCACTTAATTCTAATGTTGCTGTTCATTCTGGTGATGTATTAAACCGTCCAGGAGATTGTGCAGAGTATGTAGACGTTGATCTAGATAAGTGCAAAAAGAATGGATATAAATATGTGGTGATGGATGTTTGCAATTATAATGGTCGAGGAATGGATACTCTTCCTGTATGGTTGGGGTATTGTACTAGAGAAAAATTACAGGAAGGTGATAAAACTTGGCATCCGCAAAAGGTTGAATTAACAGTTCCCGTTACATCTAAGACTGATTCGATAGCAGCAATGATGATTGATATCGAAAATAGAGAAATGATTCTCTTAGATTGTGAGACTTCCGGACTTCCAGTTAATAATAAAGATAATTATTCCTTACAGAAAGCAATAGTTAACTTTTTCTCTAAACAAGAAAAATACTCATCTTATGATATCATTAAGCAACATTATGAATCTAGAGGTGCTGAAGTTGTAGAAATATTACCGGATGATCCAGATATAGAAGTAAAAGAAAAAATATTATTTGAAGATATATCAAAGAATTATGTGAAAATACTTGATATTATCGGCGAATAAAAAAAAATAAAAAGATAGGTCTTGACTAATTAAAAGTCAAGTTAAATCCTATCTTTTTTTTATTCTTCCTTTATTCTTCGATTATCGCACCGAAATCTTTAACAGCATCTTCATATACTTTCAAAGATTCAGAATTTTTATCAATCGAAGCCATACATTTATTTAGGAACACTAATTTTCCTGATAATCTTTGTTCCTTCATCATATCTTTCACCGACTCTGCTACACAATAATCCTTTGCAAAACCAGCTATATAAACTTTGGTATAATCTTCTCTAGCAATTTTATCTAGGAATTCATATCCCTCAGATTTTTTAGCGCCGTTTGCATAAGAAAAGGCAGAAAACATCTCTAAGTGTGGATTTCTTCCCTTCTGAATTAGCTCATATTCGGCGCCATGATTACTGAGGGACCATAAATTTAATTCCTCAACTAGATTTTTGGGCAAACTCCATCCCCAAGAACCAGCGATACAATGTTCAGGCCAAATAGTATGAACTTTTCCTGTCTTCTCTAATTCTTCAAGGTAGGCGATAGTATTTTCTTTATTATAAAAAGCTGGAGTATATTTTCCCGATTTTACCATCCCTGAAGTAATAGTTGTAAATGCTTCAGGAGTTTGTTCCCAATACATAGAATGCCCAATATGATAAGACATATGAGTATCTTGTGTAACTATGATTTTTTCCAAGATTTTTCGTTTCCCAGATATCCATTTACACAATTCTTTCGTTGCTTTCTCTGCTCCAGGAACATAGAGAGTTCCTTTGGGGTTACAAAAATCATACTGTGGGTCTATTATCAGTAATAGACTTTTTTCTTTTTCTTCCATAATTTAATTCTGATTTTAAAATTGTTCTTATTATATCTTCATTATCTCTAAATATCTTTTCATCTCTCAAATAAATTTCCCAATGATATTCATTAACATAATCATTAGCAGAAAACATTAAATCTCCAATATACTCGGCAGAAATCTTAATAGTTATTTCCTTGAGATCATCTTTTTCAATATATTGATGTTCTTTAAAGTATAGCGAATGAATGTAAGAACTATTAATTGTGCATTTTGTTTCAGAAATTAGATCATCTTCTGTAATATTTTCAAGATCAGTTATTAATCCAAAGACTACATAATTTTTTCTAGTTATTTGAAATTTCTCAATCCTACTAATATCATATTTATCTTTTATATTAGTAAAAGTATCTTCCATCATAAAATAACTAAAAGCTGGATCTTCATCTTCTTTTTCTCTTCTAATGACTGCTCTGAAAAATCTTGGATCTCTTTTGAATTCTATCATAATCCTTCAAATAATTCTTCTCGGGACACTTTTATTACTCTGGAAGTTCTTCTTTTAAATTCTGATCCTTGAACTCTATTCCAAATCTTCATTACAGTATCCATCCCATGAATTTTAGATAATTCTGAAATAGCTCCCGAACCTTTACAAATCAAAGGAATCAAAATTTTATCTACTTCAGTATAATCCTTTCCTCCAATTTGTTCAAGATCAGAACTAGAAATTCCATTACCATCAGTGGGTGTAATATTAATAGCTTTCTCTAGAGCTACCATCTTATCGTACGAATTTTTATTTATGATTTCAGTATCTAAATAAGATTCTGAATAATACTTCGCATGTAACCACTTAAGAATAGAGTATACTTCTGTTTTCCAGAGACCACCCATAGGATTAAAATCTCCTTCATCTCCGTGAATAGTCCAAAATCCAAGATAATGTTCAGTTAAGTTATCAGTATCAATTACAATACCTTTCTTAATACCAGCTTGATTATATAGGTACATCATTCTAAGACGTGCCATAATATTTCCGTTGGCTATTTTTGTTTGTTCTGGCATCATCCCCTCTATCTCGGATATACTTTTTCCAGATAAATCACAAAGAATATCTCGATCATTATCACAATAATCGTAGTTATAGAGATTTTCTATATAACTTTTATAGAAATCATACTGTGCAACTTCTCTATAAAAAGTTTTAACACAAAAAGCATTTCCTGTTAGATCAGACGAAGTAAGTTCATCTGGTTTATTCTTTATTGGAAGTGAATATCCGTAAAAAGGAATTCCAGATCTATTTCTAACTTCATTACATACAGCAGCCATAAGAGTACTATCTGCTCCTCCTGAGATACCAAGAATTAATGC
>OGMR01000534.1_pt1 | contig 17627 bp, 31 predicted proteins | sample 1573251 | NCBI WGS metagenome assembly OGMR01 (sample SAMEA2581979, study PRJEB24529) | metagenome | biome: Human gut stool | place: China | collected 2011
TAATCACATTCATCCTGATATACCTTACCAAAATACTTCTGGAATTCAGGATATACTAAGTTCGGTAAATTTGTACCAAATGAAGGACGATAAGAATTGTGCATTTCTTGATGCTGCTCTCAGGTTTAACGAATTTCATAATTAAATCTCCTTTTCATCAGTGAATCCACTATTTCGAGCTGACTGAGGCTCTTTCCATTGCCCCTTTGTGGAACTATGTATCCGAGATGAGCCATTTGTTTATGGTCACAGGATTTCACTTTGGGACACTTCTGGCATTTTGGAGCAAGAATGGTGATTGCTCCAAAGTCTTCGTTCATAAATCACTCTCCCTAGTCCACCAATACCATAGCGATAAAGTCGATAATGCTGTTCAAAGCACCGACGATTTTAAACAAAATATCTTTCACGAGATTCTGTCGTTTTGGGGTTATTACAGGCGCTTCATGCCTCCAAATATCTACGCTCGGGCTTTTAACGACGTACTCTATCGGCGCATTATTTGCATACAATATTTCCACTTCTGTGCATTTGTCAATCAAGGCCATGTATTCTCGCATCTCATTTGCGCTCATGCCGCCGTAGCGAATGCTTTGAAATGCTTGATTATATAAGTATTCCTCCAATGCTTCTCACCTCACAGTAAAATCCGAAACAGCGTAAACCAGATCACCTTCAGCGTAACTGTAATGATAATCAGCCACGCGCAGATAACCATGGTCAAAGCCAGCACATGTCCAAAGAATGTGCCAATCTTATCCCAAACATCATTCATCCTTATCAACCCTTTCAAACCCTGCGAACTTTCCGAAACCAATATTTCCATGCTCGCAGTGATGAACCGGTTCATATTTTTTCAATTCGGTTACATGATTTAGAGCATCAGCCAGCCCCACATAGCAGAGGCCATCATTAAATTTCTGTTCGCATAAGCTACATTTGTAAGCTGAAAAATAGAATGTTGTCACCCCACACACCTCCTCGCAGCGTCCACCCGGCACTCCGCAGCGTTCAACTCAAAAATAGCAGCCGTGATAAACTCCGGATCACAGTTCTCAAAGTGGTTCCTAGCAATTTCCAATTCTTGTAGAGGGTTACAATATTTATGGATTGCGCCAATTCGAGCTTCACATTCTGGAATTCCCAACCAACGAGCCCATTCTTCTGTTGGAGATTTAATTCCGAGAAGCCATTTGATTGATTCCGTCCAGAATATCTTGATAAACTCAGCGATTTTTCGCAGCATTTCTACACCTCCACATCTTTGTGACCTGACGAGCCGTGAGCCAGCCCTCAACATCATCATGGCCAAGTAGCTGCGCACCCATCACCTCGATAAGCCCTTGCTCAAAGCCATAGGAACCCCAGCCCCAAATGCCATCCCAGATACGATTTCCAGCAGCATCATATGCAATAATTTGCTCACCACCATCATGCTGTCCGCCGGGAAGAAACTCCTGATTGTCCGGTCTGTCCATCTCTGGCCAACGGCGTCCATAAGTATGCAGAACCTTAGCGTGCTTCAGCAGAATATCAAGCTTCTGCATCTCGGTCATGTGATTCCAAACCCGGAGTTTCCAGGTTTTCTTAGACATATTTCTCATTTCTGCATTTCCTTTCGTCAGCCTCCATGGTCTTTGCGATTTTATGCTGAATATAAAGCACACAGCCAGCCTGACTATCACACCCGAATGAAGCCAATAGTCCAGCAATAGCATTCAAAGAGTTCAAATCCTCTTCAGCAAATATCATTTAGCGTTCACCGTTTCTCCTGATACTCTACAATTTTGGTCACTTCACTCTGAACCCGGCATAAGAAAGCACACGTACTCAAGCAACCGCATTCCGCCAATGCCTCGGCGATATCGCCCAAAATATCCATATCGGTTCTTGTGAGATTAACTTGAGGAATAACTTCGACATTCTCATCGGTGATGAATGAGGTATAGTCTCCACAATGGCAACATTTAATGTTCATACGTTGCATACAAGCATCTCCTTCGATGATAAAAATAAAGAGCCGCAGATTTCTCCACGGCCCAGCCGCTCAGAACGACTTGCTTACTTCATCTGGTAAATAGTCTATAGTATTGAGATATTCGTCAGTTTTTGTCTCAATTCTGTCAATCATCTGTTTCCACTTAGCCGTTTTAGTTTTCAGCTCGAATAGATCCGAAATACGCAAGTGTGCACTTGTGTACTCGATTTCCGTGTCAAGTTTTTCTAAAACGCCTACCATCTCGCAAATCAACAGTTCTTTTTCAACTTCGTTCATATCCATTTTCCTCCTAAAATAACAGTCAAATAGCTTCCGTTCTTCCATAATATAGTCTGTTATTTTCGCGTCTTCTCTTCAAACTTCACGGGCTTCTTGCTACCCTCCCGCGCACCCTCCGTCAGGCACTCATTGCAGGGCTCGTCCGTCTCCAGCACCTTGAAGTTCTTGCACTTCGGGCAGTAGGTTGCATAATCCACTTCGCGCATCCAGTCATTCATCAGGTTTTACCTCCGAAATAAAAGTGTCCTTTCCGCAGCGAGGGCAACGTGCCAGAACCTCACCGTTATGGATTGTGCACTCCTTCAAACTGTTCCAGTTGGATGTAGGAATCCCAAAATGAGCATTACAGCCACCGCATTTAACGGCAACGAGCTTCTCATCAGGGTTTGCATACTCATCGAGGTTACCGATGTATTTATGTACCCAATGCTCATTGCAAAACGGGCATTTCAAAATTCTGCTGCTTGCCGGAACTTCATCCATGTCGTACAGCCACACCTCAGGGGCAACAGGATGGTGTCTATTGCAATTGGTACACTCAACCGATATCCAAGGACGTTTTTTCTGGGTCTTCTCCTGCTTAACGGAGAACCTATCATCCAGAATATCTTTTATAGAAACGATCACCGAATGGTTACAATAGTTGCATTTCAACTCAACTTTTTCATTGGGAACGCCTACTCGCCACGCTACCCCATCGCAAATCCGACCATTCTCTTTAATAATCGTAGCCTCACAATTGGGGCAAAGGACTTGATAGTTCTTTTTCTTAACCTCCCCAACCTTCACCGCAAACCTATCATCCAACTCCGGGTGCGTCTCACGCTGGTTCAGCGCCCAGAGCAGGTTCCAGCAGGCAGCTCGCAGGTGGTCCTCATCATCCATACCGACCATGTACTTTGCCAGATGCCGAGAAGCACTGTCCAGCAGCGAGTGTAGCGGGATACCCTTATCCACATTGTGCTCACCATACTTCAATGCACCCTCCTCACAGTGCTTGCTGACCTCCATGATACCATACCAGGGCAGAAGGTCCATCCGCCCCTTCCCTGCATGCATATCACGCTTGGCACCGGTTTCAAATTCGGTGCGGTCGCCAGAATCCTTAATCATTTCCTTTTCCTCCATGTGTAATAAACAGCATAAAGCTGGTTGTGTTCTTTTAATCTATTGACAATTTGTTTGTTGATTTCGATATGCGCTCTTGGGGCAAACAGCTGTTCTGGAGCATTGATGTAACAGTATCTCTCGCTGAAAGGAATATGTTTTTCGCTTCGATCGATCAAGAAACGACCTGTAAAAGCACCATCATCTCTGATGCAGAGATATTTCCAAATAGCAGACAGTGGGCTGCTGTCGTAAGGAACAAACGTTGCATTTTGCTCTCCAAAGCGCGTTACACGATGGCAATTAGCATTAATAACTTTGGTAAGTTTCTTCTTACTTTTTCGTGAGATATTTCCCATTAGCAGAACCTCCTGATTCTCCCCTGCATAACCTTGTTGGGAATATCCAGCCACCGGATTTTGCATTTGTCCTTGTAGTCAGGGCGCAGCTTCTGCAGAATCATCTTTAATGGCTGCCTCTTAATTTCTTCAATCAAGTCCATGAGACAAGCCGTTACTTTCTCGAAGCATTCCGCAATCGCATTTAAGACATCTGCTATTTTCTCACAGGTCGTCGCAGTAAGCCTTAAAGAATCATAAATATCATGCTCCATAGAATTTCCTTTCGTTGAACTGTTTCTTTTGCATCAATGCTCTGGAAATGGCCACATCGATACCGCTACGGCTCTTCAGGTGGTAGAACCAGAGATCCTTAAAAGGTGTATTCAGCCGATCGATGCGCCCAGATGCCTGCTCCATGACCTTATAGGAGTAGTTCTGGCTATAAAAAATAATGGTATCTGTCTTGATACAGTTCCAACCTTCTGCTCCAGCGTTGTACTGTACAAGATAGACCCATTTATCCGTATCCGGTATCGGTTGATGCTTGTGTCCATTCCATTGAGCCACTTCCACACCGTTGTCATAGGGCAGATGCAGGAGAATATCCAACTCATAGTCGAAGTTATAGAAGATGATAACTCTCGGGTGTGTCATGCAAATATCAAGCACTTCCTGTTGCCGAGATTCATCTGCATTGACCACCCTTCGCAGGCTGGAACAGAACTCACTTGCTGTTTCGATAGGCCGTTCTTCCCATGGATTCCACCGGCTCATGCAAATATCTTTGTACTTGCGTTGGTCGAACTCGACGTAGATGTTCTCATGATGCGGTATCGTCTTCCGCTCAAAGTCCATATCAACCAGAATCCGTTCCCGCAGACGTATCAGCCTGCCAGTGTTCAAATATCTGTCAATTTTAGGGTACTTTGAGAAGCGACTATAGACCACGTGCTCATTATTGAACTGCGTCCGGTTCCGGTAGAATCCATTTGCAATGAACACCGGAATATAATCTGTCCAGCAATCGCCAGGCGTGGCACTCAGAAGAATCCAGTCGTTTTCCCTCGTAATGCGTAAGAAATCCTTCACCCACGAGCCATTGCCCACAACACGCTGTTCATCGAATATGAAGAACGCGCGTTTGACGCCAATGTACTTGCCAATGTTGTTCCAAGAATCAATTACGACTTTGTGATTGTAAAGGTCAAGGCTCTCATCAGTAGACATGAAAAAGGGAGCGAGTTCTTCGTCCCACTCCCCTGTGTCACGTTTCCGTGCTGTTGTGATAATATAAAGGTCTTCGGGCTCAACCATCGGAACGTACTCTTCTGTGTTGAGCTTTCCATCGAACATCTGGTAATAAAATGCCAGCCCCGTTCTGCTTTTTCCGCTTCCCACCCCACCACACAGAATACAGCCCAGTCTCATTTTCTGGACTGCTTCGAGCTGGTAGTCGTAAAGCTGAACTCCCGCCATCAGAGCAATCACCTCATTTCTTTGTGAACATGAATGGCTTCAGGATAGCAATGGTTTTCGTAAGCCAACAGTGCGATTGTGGCCTCCTCTTCATCTGCACCCTCGCCAAATATTGTGTACGCAAATATCTCTTTACCCTTGTAAGTAAAGACTTTCCACAACTGTTTCGGTTTCATAGCAGCGACCTCAGGAAATTTTCACAACGGTTTCCTTACCGCCCTGATTGCCGGTAATAGCGTCCGAAATAGAACCGTAAATCTTCTTAACGTTCTTCAGATTGTCATTGAAGTCATCCAGAATATCCTTCATGCTCTCTGCCAGCTGATTCTTGGCCTCGTCTTTTACTTCTTCGCGCAGATCAGAAATATCAATCCGGCCGAGCTGGTCCTTGATTTCCTTCTTTACGCTACCCTGCAGGGTTACATACTCCTTGTTGATGGCGGACTTGACCTGATGGGTCGTTTCAGCGTGAATATCCGTAATAGCTGCATTAGTTGCCCGCTGGATTGCATAGTCAGTCCGGTTCACGACAGCCTTATCCACAGCATCCTTGATAATGTAATCAGGGATCTGGATGGCGGCATCATCTGCCAATCGGTCAATTTTGCAGTCAAGCTTCTTCGCAAGGGCATTCATCTTGCAGTGAACCCCGATAGCGTAGCCTGCACCAACCAGACCAATAACCCATCCTGCTGCATTCATGTAGAGCTCCATAGATTTTTTCATACCAATACTCCTTTGTCTTAAATGTGTATTTTCGGACACTTGCAGGTCATACAGGATTCGAACCTGTCATGCTCGCCCTAGCGAATGACCCATATAAAAAGAGCCGCAGATTTCTCCACGGCTCCCGAAATTATTGCGATTACTGCTTCGGCTTCATCTGTACAAAATATCTTTTACCGTCCTCGTCCTCAATCAGACCATAGCAGCGGCGAAACATCCTGGTGTATTTCTCGATCATCTCATCCGAAAGAGAGCCAAAGTCATCTTCGGTCAAGCCTACAATTAGAAATGTACCAACTACATAGTCGTACATCTGAGCGTCAGCGTTATAAAGCGGCCGGTTGAACTCTAAGCCCATGAGTTTGCCCTCATCGTTGCAAATAAGAGCAACTTTGTCGTCCCACGGGTAGGTTGCTTGAACCAGGCCGCCAACCTCTTTCTGCAGAGATTCCAACGAGCCATCAATGTCGATGACCTCCGGTCGGCACATCGGTTTGATACGCAATACTTTCATAGTTCTTCTCCTTTATTAAAAATATAAGTCTGAGCTGCTGCCTCTGAGAACGCCATTTGCGACGTGGGCACTCACCGGCTGGTCCATTCAACGGAAGACTAACTTCTGCACTCAGAAATATCATTTAATAAATTTCGAGGTTGGCGAGGCGTGCATCACGACGCTTCTGCTCGATGATATCAGGAGCAACGTAGCTGATATTCACCAGATAGGACGGGATGTTGTAGTTCTTTGCGGCGAGATTCTCGATGATGCAGCCACGATAGCCCTTGTCCTCATCGTAAATGCCGATGAAGCGATCGGCCTCGGACAGTTTCTTGATGCTCTCGCCGAGATACCAAAGAGCCATATTGGTGTTCTCAGGAGGATCATCCTCGAAATAAGTCGGGATAACTTCCAGCTCTTCACCAAAGACAGCCTCTGCAATCTTGTGCATCTGCTCCATGGATGCTTTAATGGCGCATTCCGTGCGATTACGCATAGGAACACTGATAAACAGTTTCTTCATGTGCTCCTCCTTAGAACGGCAAATCGTTCGGATCGTTAGGCTCAGCCATCTCGCGCTGCTCATACTTAGCAGCATACGGGTCGGCATCTGCATCCTGCTCCACGTAGAGAATATCCGCGTACAGCGTGTACTGGCCGGGGTTGTTCCGGTTCTCATACAGGTTAGCCTGTAGGTTCACGTTCTTCACACGGATATAATCCAGCTGACCGATGTTCTCAGCATTGCAGGCAACCTTGCGGCCGGTGGTGGTAATCCAGAAAACCTGCGGAGGCCACTTGGAGTCCATGTTGACCATCACCGGAACGTAGAAGGTCGGTACGAACGGCTCATCGTAGGTGTAGTTGGGGTTCGGCTTGGTCTGCTTGACGTTCAGCCCCATTTCAATGAGCTGCTGAGCCTGCTCCTCCGTAGGGATGACCACGTTCACACGCCGCCGGGACGAGCCGTAACGGTCGCGGTTCGGGTCGCCGGAGAAATTGGTGCCGAAAATAAACCGGGTATTGTCAATATTTACCTTTGCTTTCATAATAGAAACTCCTTTACTCTTTTTCTTTAGTGCATCGCCGCACTCATTTTTGCCAGCAACCCCGCGATACCATCCTTGGTCTGCGCAGCCACCTGATCCAGCTCTTTCAGCACCTTGGCATAAGCGCCAGCATCCTCGTTGGTTTCATCCGGCTTACACCACTTCTTAAAGACCTTGTGGAATCGGCTATCATTGCCTGCCATTTTCTTCACAATAGCCATAGCGAGGCCCTTTTCCTTATCGAAAATATCATCCGACCACAGAACAATCGTTGCCGGATTGCTGAATATGACCTTACGGATGCTGACATTGCACATGCCAAGCCGCACAATATCATTCTTCTTGGTCTGCTCTGTGGACTGGCGGGAGTAGTCAATTGCCATTCCTTTGTGTATAGCCCTTGCGAGTTCATAATCGGACATAAGCATCACTGGAGGCAACTCAGGGCACGCGTTCCAATTCCAAGCATCCTTTTTCATTTATCTCACCTCATAATTTCTTGCAGCTTCGTCCTGAATATCACCCCACGGCAAGTCAGGCTTTTGCCAAGGTGGCATTCCACCATCGTCCGATACGAACCATTCCAGGTCGCCGTACTGAGCAATAGTGTCCGCTGCCTCATCAACCATCTTGTCGAAATAAGAGCGGTCGATGCTATCCTCCAGATGAAGGTTATAGACCATCTCGCTTTCCAGCCAGCGGTAGTCTTTGGCACCAGTGACCGAATTGTATTTCGTTTCACCGTCGTCTCGGACGCCCGCTTCTCGCATCAGCAGCGCTCCTCCGCATCCGGGTTTAATGGGACAGAACTGACCAACACGACCCACGAAAATATAATTGTGCTCGTCTTCGGGCAGTGCCTCGTTCTTGTCGAGGTAGATTGCGCCCTTAGATACCGACTTTGTTTCACAAAGGTCATCGAACACAATATCTTCGTGGGAGAAAAGCGTTTTAAACACGTACGGCACCTGAAACTGAGCACCAGTCGCAGTCCAATGACCGCCCTTCTTCTCGTTCTTTTCAGGAATATAGCCGTACTGTGCCTTTGCTGTATCTGCATCGAGGTACTTTGCGATATAAACGGCGTTATTCACAAGGCACATTTTTTCGTATGTAGCCTCATGCTCAAACGTGTACCCGTACTTTTTCGCAAAATCCATGCAGAAGTCGATGATTTCAGGCGTCGCATCCGGAATCTTGATAGAGTCCGTCTTGATGTGCGCCACCGTGAAACCACGCTGCTGCACCTCGTCCTGCAGAGTGCGCATAAATAAAGCCCCTCGAAGCGCCACAATGTTGTTGGCGTTCTTGGGGTTACGGAATGGATTATCGAAGGTTGCACTGGTCAGACCGTAAACCGAGTTGATAGCGATTTTCAGAGCCTGCGCCAACGCTTTCGCCTGTGCGGGGTCATCCAAATATTTGGACAACTTACCGCCAAAGAGCTTCTTGGCCTTGTCGTACTCACCATGTTTTACATAGATACGTACATCCATCAGGTCATTGAAGTTCTTGGTGTAGTCGCCAAAGTAGTTTAGAGCGACGGCCGAGTGTGGGTGCAGAGAGGCAACGTCCAGCAGGGCGATGTTGTAGTACATACCGGGTTCGGCATAGACATAACCGCCAAGGCCCAAATCAGTACCACGGAACATATTGTGCATCCGGCCATCTTCGCCCCTGACCCACTCATAACCCGGGAAGGCGTTGACGATATTCTTGTCGGTCAGAATATCAGGCTCGATTTCTACTACCGAATCGGACTTACCCGTAGCCAAATCCGTATAGACCAGCTGAGGATGCTTTTCCTTGCCGAAAATAATGCGCGTGGTCAGGCTGTTCGTCGTATCGTTGACGGTCATCCCAGCAACATCTGCTAGAATTTCACGTGCAACAAAGTCAGCCTTGCGGTCTTTGGAGTTGAACACTGCTTCAGTGGCGATAACGTCATTGTCACAGTATTCTGCAACCTGCCCCCACTTCTCTTCAGGCACCGGCTGGTTCCAAGGTAAGCCAAGCTCCTGATGATGGATGCCCAACTCAATCTCGAACTTTTTCAGGCTCTGTTTCTTCGACGAGAAGTCGAAGATATCCGTGTAGGACAGGTTATAGGCCTCACCAAAGAAGCCCATACGGTCATTGATAATACGGTTCGACAGCGCATACAGCTGTTCCGTATTCCAGCCAAGCATACAGGCCCAAAGCATGTGGTTATCGTACTTGCGGTTATTAAACCCAATCAGACGATATTGTGTCAGCTTCTCAATATCCGTAGGGCTAGGATTGATCAACCGATTTACCGGCTTATCCTCTCCAGCGAACTTCCAGTTGACCAAGAAGAGATTTGGGAACACCTCACAGTCAAAAAATACGATGGGTGCTTTCTCGCCGTCATCAACCTGCGATTCAACATCCTCTCTTGACTTGAAGTGCATCTTCGCCGTGATTTTCAGACAGGCATCGGCCTGGTTCGTGCTGTTTACAGCAAAGGCCAGAATCGCATTGCGCATGTCGTCCACATTATAGGGAATTCCACTCTCGTAGGCTTCATCCATAATATGAGCGATAAAGTCAATGCTGGGTTTAGTATAGGGACTGATTTCTTTTGCGAGGGCTTTCTTAATGAGTACCCGCAGGTGCTTCTCATTTTGAATCTGCTTCACATCGACCATTGCTTTTTCTCCCTTCAACGGCAAGCCGCTGCTGATTTTGGCAACCGGAATATCATTGCACTTGGTCAGCATTCTTCTCAACGAAGAATTTCCGGTGAACACCTTGACCTCAATATGCTCATCGTATACACGGCTCAGTTTGCTTGCGTCCCCTGTGTAAATATAGTGCAAGTGGATTCCTGCACCAGATTTACTCAGTTCTGCGTAGGTAGCAGGCCACTTGGACGCTGCCTCCAGATTTCGCTCAAAGCATTTCTTGCCATCGTTGCCCGGAATGTCAAAGTCAATGACGATGTGGGTTTCAGGGACTTTGACATAGTGGAGCTTAGAAGTAAGAATATCTTTGAGCATCGTTTTGACATTCTCCCACTTTTGCGTAGGAGTGCCATTTTCGTTCGCATACTGCGCAGGACAATCCTTGCAAATATCATCAAAGAGAGAATGCTGTGGTTTCAGATCAATCCATGACTTGGATGGCTCCTCCTTTGAAGCTGCTTCTGCAGGTGCGGGGTCGGCAAATTCTTTGAACTTGTCTGCCTTGAATCCGCTGTAGTAGCTTCGCACTCGTTCGCCATTCACATCTTCTGCGCGTTCCTTGTAGTCCGCAAAGTAGTTCATCAGCTCTTCACGGAATGCACGCATCGAATACGGATAGACAACCTTTGCTCGCTGGTTATACTCGTCATACATCGCCCATGCTCGCTTCAGGGAAATACCGTCTTCTTTCTTGAAAATATAATACCGGTCGAGCATGAAGTTATAGAAGTCGTTGGAAGCGCCAAGCATTCGTGTCGGAATATAATCGTCATAACGATGCTTGTTTGCCTCGTAGACTTCCTTGCAGTGCCATGCAATACCGCCAAGCTCGAAATCGGTCTTAGCGTAGAGTTCAGAATATCTTTTCTGAGGGACTTTCTCACCTGTGGGCACCACATCGATCAATCGGCGAATCAAACCGGACTTCGCATCGGTGATTTTGACAGGTTTGTTTGTGGCGAGAATCAGGAAGCTCTTGAATTGATTGGCATAAGCACTTCGGAACTTCTCATTGACCATCATGGTCTCATGAGACACCAACGAGTTCAGACGAGTATTGTCCTCGATTTTGGACAGGTTACCTTCATGCTGAATTGCGATCAGAGGGTTCGCTTTGAAAGCTTCCAGTGAGAACGCATTAGATGCTGAACCCAGTGCCTGAGAATCGAATGCCGCATAATATCCAGTAAAGAGCTTCTGGATGATGTTCAGCACTGTGGATTTACCACTACCGGGCGGACCATAGAGAACCATGAACTTCTGAATCGTCTTGGAATCGCCATTGACAATAGAACCGATACACCACTCGATTTTCTCTCGCTCATCTGGAGAATAGAGTGTCTGCATCAGCTCATCATAGGCGTCAATGTTCCCTGGTTCCAGCACATAAGGGAGTCTCTTGGATGCATAGCTTTCCTTTTTGACCGGAGTGTTCGCAAATATCAGCTGCTCATCCAGCGTATGGTAGTTGTCCCGCATCTGACGTTGGCAATATTTGTGCCAGTTGTCAATCATACCCGATTCAGCGTCCCACATGTGGAGCACCCGGTAATTATCCAGATGCTCCTTGTGTTCGTTCGTGTAAATATCCAACTCATGGTCAATCAGTTGAAGTGCATCCTGTTCGTCAATGCTCCACAATCCTCGCTCTTCCAGCCAGATAGCGTAGAAATCAGAACCCCGAATCATCAAGTCCTTGGACTTTTTGATGATGAATTTGGGATAGATTTCGATTACACCGCGTTTTCCCGTGCGCGTTGCAATCATCAGGAAATCAATCATTGGTAACTGACTTCCTCCTTTCTACGAGGTCTGTATCAGACATCTTTTTTCGTGACGCTCGCCTTGCCATCGCAGCAAATGTCCTTTTCAAACTGCATCTCTGCGAGTTCTGCTTCGGCAGTATCGGCGCGTTCCTTTTCGGCCTTGCACTTCTTCTCGCTCTCGTCCAGCATCTTGCAGGCAGTCCAGAACAGACCAATGGTGCCTACCAGCAGCAGGTTCTTGCCGAAAAGCTTGCCCCTCTGGCGGCGAATTACCTTCTGGGCGGCATCCAGTGCCAGCTGAGTCTGTGCGAGTTCGTAATAAATGTTATTCATAGTCACTTTTCCTCCAATAATTAAGGTCTGCCAAAATCAGCCGACCAATGTGCTCGGTATTCCTACATGCTGTAATCCGCATCAAAACGACGGAATCATGGAGAACTTGCTCTATTACACCTTCCATCGGGATGCATATTTTCGATACGTACACCATCACATGTTGCTTTCGTTGAGATACGCCATCAGCTGATACCAAATATCTAACTGTCGCATATCTACGTTCGGGCTTATTAAAGTAAAGAGCCCACCAGCTCCATTCGGCTGATAGGCTCTCTGATTGAAACGGTCGATGATAAATTGAGCGCGACCCTCGTTGAACCGAGCATCGTCCATAGCTGCCAGCCCAAGACTGACAACCATGCTCCAGAACCATTGTCCCACTCGGTTTCCTGCTTCAGAATCTGCCATGATATGCTCTTCGATGCGGATGGAAAGCCCCACCATCATCTCCAACATACTACATGGCATCCCGCTCGTTGCACTGTTCAACGCTGCATAGGGGATACTTTTTTCCTGAGCGAATCGGTAGCGCAGGTCTCGTCCATCTTCAGCACGACTCGCATCCATCTCACAGGATGGAATAAAGTCTTGCTGAAATAAAAACACAAGCAGCTTGTGGAAAGAAAGGTTTCTGGGTTCCCATCTTCCGCAAACCGTTTCACGCAGCCAGTCAAAATACTGACTGGTCATATCGTTAAATATCATTCATACTCCTCTCCGGAGTTAGGATACAAGTCCGCATACTTATTGCGCACCTTCAGAACTTCGTAGTCCTTCCGGTAGTTGTGATTGCGGACATGGACAAGATCAGGCTCTTCTGCTCCAAAATTATCCAGAGCCTTAGGGCCAATCACTTTTTCAACGTCCTCTACCCTGCTCCCATCACTATCATAAGTCAGGATGCCGTCTGCATAGTAGGTCAGGAAGCTGGTTTCGTAATCGTCCTCGTTACCGAATTCATCGCTCGGAATGATCTCAATAGCCTCCATCGGCTCATGGGTCGGCTTCTCAGAATCTTCCTCCTGACGATACGGGCCACTCACGAGATCGTACGCCTTTTCGTTCGACCGCTGCTCGATGGTCATATCCAGTTCCTGCTCACGCTGCTTAAAATGATTCCGAGCGTCCTCGACCAGCACATCTGCCTGCTTCTTGTAAGTATCACGCATCAGGAAGTGCATCGTGGCAACACCAGCAGCAAATCCGCCTACAAATATCAAGGCATCACGCATCAGTTTTTTCATTGGTTTCTTCTCCTTTAATCGTCATCATGGTGAAGGCCAGTCCTCCAAAAAAGAGCGAAACACTCATGAGGACCCCTCCAACCAGATGCCGCTTTCGTTTCGTGTCGGTCAAATAATCGAGGAATAAAAACACCGATTCCAAACCGTCCATAAATATCCTTTCACTCAGAAAGGACTGCCAGACCGGATACGAAGCACACTCCGGCCATGGCTGCAAATACATAGGAAAGAGTCTTTACGTATCTGGTCATAGCTTGTCCCTCCAAAATATCAGTTAGATTTTGTCGATGATGATGCCATCACAGTTGAAGTGCAAAATGACAGAACGCTCCTCGCCACGGAGGAAGCTCTTCAGTGCCTCATCGCTCGATTCAAAGCTCGTGAGGCCGAAATCCACATGGTTGTGCAGCGAAGTGTCGTTCGGATTGTATACCCAGCCAACGACCTGGCCAGTAGGAGTGCGCAGAGATTGACCGCCGTGCGTGCCAATCATGGTGAGCACCTCATTCAGGAACAGATGCCCCTGAGAACGCAGTTTCTTGTTCGCTGCAGACTCCATGAGGAGCAGATAGTTCCGATTCAGGTCGGCATCCCGCTCCCACGTGTCCACAGTTTCATCGAAAATCAGAGTGCATGGATCATCTGCCTGCTCAGCGATATCCTTGTACTCTTTGATGACCTCCTCTACACCGTTCTCATCGACCTTCTTGGTTTCGACCTCCACGGCCTTAACGTTCTGCTCCAGTTCATGCTGCACCCGCTCGCCAAAGCGGTCGGCGACGCGGTTCTTATAGCCGTTGAAAGACTGCTCCAGCGCGATGTAGGCGGCCGTCAGCGTTGCATTCCGCTTCGTCATGATATGATGACTGCCAAACATGCAACCGAGAGATGCTGCGCCCAGACCAATCGCTGGTGCATACACCTTTGCGAGCTTCATGCCGGTCTTAATGTAAGTCGTGGTGATGTCCTTCGTCAGGTCTTCCTTAGTGTAAGTCTCACCTTCCGACAGCTGAATTTCCCCGGAGTCCACCTTATCTTTAGTCTCGTGGATTTTCTCCATATTGGCCTTATGCTCGGCCAGGATATACTGCGCCTTCAGGGTCGCCTTGCAGGCCAGAACGGTTGCAGTTACGCCACCGATTGCAGCGCCAACCACCATGATGGTCGGGCTTGCTTTCTTCAGCTTGAATGCAGTCTTAGACAACATCTGCGTTGCCTTAGTCATGATTTCTTCCTTTTTCATAAAATATCAGTCCTTTCAATTAGTTCAGAGGAACAGGTTTCGGAAATACGATAGTGTAGCCGCCCGGAACACCCTTGATAGATGCAGGCCCAAGGTCATACCAGCCATACTTGCAGTCCTGATAATCACGAGCATCACGGGTAATTCCCACAACATCGTAAAAATCAGCGATCGTGACCTGCCCGTATTCGTGGAGCGCATGGCCCATCTCGTTCAAAACATCATTCGCATCGGCATAGCTATCGAAGGTGATGTTCTGCCAGTCCAGCCGGTTCGGGCGATAGTTGTTCTGCGGAGGACGGCTCTGGTTTGCATTTGCGTAGTAGCTGCTATAGCTGTTACGCTGCTGAGAATATCCGTTCGTATTGGTGTGGGAACGGTCAACACCGAACAGTGCGATATTGACTGCAGAGCACACCATGTTCTTGATGCCGGGTAGAATATAATCCGTCCACAGCTTTTCGCGAATCGTCTGCAGGTCTTCTGCGAGAAAGTTATGCGCCAGCTTCTGGATCTCGCTTTCCTGCTTGATAGTCACCTTACCAGTCGTGACCTTCTTCAGCTGTTTCTTAGGCGATTCGCCAGTGGAGTTGATGCTGCTGGAAGGCATTTCGATTTTAGCCATTGGCCATACCCTCCTCTGCGTATTGGAGGATGGTTTCACCAATTTCCTTTGCGGTCTCAGGCAACCAGGTAGTGCCAAAGGTCTTGCCGGTCATCTTGTCTGTAATGCTGATGATAACCTTTTTCACACCCTTGATAGTGGTTCCGGTGTCCACACGGAGCCGGTAATCCTTCAGAATATCCTGATAGTGTTTCTTAAACATCACCTTGATGTAAGCCTTATCCCCGGCAACGCCAACAGCCACACCCGCAGCAAAGATGCCACCGATTACTGCAGCCTTTTTCCAGTTGAACTTTTTGTCATTTTTCTTTTCCATGGTTATTCTCCTTTGTAAAAATAAAAGGAGCCGCAGATTTCTCCACGGCTCCGTCACGGTTGTCCAACAGATTATTTTTCGTCGGTTTCCACCACTTCGGTCGCTTCTGCTTCGATGGGCTCGTCCTTCGCCTTCTTGCTGTCAATCCAGTTCTTTGCCTTATAGCACAGCGGAACGAGTACGTGCTTGCAGAGCAGCTCAGCACCCTTGTAAGCTGCGGCACCAGCCAGCATGAATACTGCCGTCTTGCCAAAGTTACCAGATGCGCTCGACATCTCCGCATGGTTCTCGTCCACACTGGGCACCAGGTTATCGACCTCCGGCATTGCATCCGTCAGGTTCTCAGTCATAGCGTCCATGTTGTTCATCATTTCGTTTTCCATAGTGATTCTCCTTTAATTAAAATATAAATGTTGGAGTATACCTCCATAACAGTCGGTGAAAATTTCGCGAATCAGTACCCCAGCCATTTTGGAGGCGTGCTGTAGTCCAGAACCATGCAAGGCATTCCGTCCTCGTCCAGCTTGGAACTGTAGAATGTTTCAATGGTCAGCGTGGAATCCGTATCCCAGCCCAAAAGGTCGCCGTTCTTGGTGTGTTCCAGTCCCAGATAATCGAACAGGTCATTCTGGGTCACACGAAAATCGCTCAGGAGCTGCTTATTCAGGCCATTCATCGCCCGATCCAGCGCGTTTACGGTCGTCTTGAAATATCTTCCAGAGAAGCTTTCATAGCACTCGACCAGCTGGTCATAAGATGCGTCGCGGGCTGCCGGTACAATAACCGGCGTTTCTTCCGGCTGCTTTGCCATCTTGTCGAGGGTAATGGCCTGGCGAAGTTCTTTCTCCTTATCCTCGCCGATGGTTTCCACGACTTTCTCCTGATACTGTTTCAGGGCGCTTTCGCTCAGAGAATATGCGGCCGCCAGAGCTGCATTGCGCCGGTCGTTCTCATTCATGGCACCAATCATGCAGCCCGCAGATGCTACCATGGAAATTGCCGTAGGAATATAAGCCGGAGTAGCCGTCTTCACGATGGTTTTTACATCCAGCTTCTCCGTGCCAAGTTCCTGCTTCTTCTCATCGAGCAGGATCATCGCCTTGGGAGTTGCCTTGACGGCGAAAACTACGCTCGTGACCATGCCCGCAATGCTGCCGCAGACCAGGATTTTGGGAAGGTTCTTTGCAATACCCTTTCCCACTTTCTTGCCAAATGTTTTCAGGTTCATTTTTCATACCTCCGTAAAATATAAAAGAAAGAGCCGCAGATTTCTCCGCAGCTCTTCGCTTCTTAGTAGAGTCTATCCTCCGCGCAATGGCGGTTTTTGTATGCTCCTCTCCTTCTCACCGGAGCAGGGTCATCCGTCAACCAGCTGTAGAACCGAATCGGCTGCAGGAGCAAATACCAGATCAGCGCATCAAGTGCGCCAATCATCGCTCGCCCCAGCACCTTTAAGGCACCCAGCATCTCAGAATCCACCTGCTTGAAGTATTCATGATCGAACATAATTTTTACCTCCAATTCTTTTAGGATTTCTCCATAATAGCGTTGGAAATTTTCGCGATTAGAGGCCCTTTTCCGACATCTGTTTGCGCACCTCTTCCCGAACCATGTCTCGCAGGTCTTCCTCGGTCTTCTGGTCCTCGATCAGGTCATGCCCGAAGCCCATGATTGCACTTGCTGCCAGCATCGCCATGGATGCAACTTTCCACCAGTTAATGTTCTTCATAAATATTAAACTCCTTCTTAAAACGGTGTATCCTTGCTCGGATCATAGTTCAAATAGTCGTCGATGGGTTCCTGATAAGCCTCTACATAGTAGACTTCCAGTCCATCATCTGTTTTCTGTTTGAGATAGCTGAAGTCGATCCAGAAATATTCCCAATCGGTTGCAAGATAATCGGCGCACCACCCCT
>OGMR01000536.1_pt1 | contig 17595 bp, 15 predicted proteins | sample 1573251 | NCBI WGS metagenome assembly OGMR01 (sample SAMEA2581979, study PRJEB24529) | metagenome | biome: Human gut stool | place: China | collected 2011
AAAGTCTTACCGTTCATCTCAGGACGTGTAACGACAATGCGGCGCGACACGAAGTGCTGAACCTCATCTTTCTCGCGATCCCATTCGGCCTCTATCTCAGGACCGATGAAGGCCTTGATGGCTTCGGCGTCAGCCTCGGCGCATACAACGAGCAGTTCGTCGCCCACCTCGAAGGTAGTCTGGCTGTTAGGAATGCTCACCTCGCCATTGTGGAGCAGTCGTGAGCATACGATGTCGCGGTTCAGAAACTCGGAAACCTGTCGGAGAGTGCGTCCTGCGATATAGGTATTCTCCACACGAAGGTGCATGTTGTGCGCCTTGGCATGTGGGTTGGCTGCGTCTTCTTCGTTTAGTTTCTCCTCCTCATCCGCGGTGTTCACCTTGCAGATGTACTTGATGAGAATGGTGGCACCGATGATGCCTACCACACCGAGTGGATAAGCGCAGGCATAACCGTTGGCAATGCTTGGGGCACCATTGGGGAAGACGCTGAGCAGCGCCTCGTTGGCGGCACCCAGACCTGGCGTATTGGTGACGGCTCCATAGAGTGTACCCACCATCATTGGCAAGTTGTTGGGGTTGCTGGTGTCGAAGAAGAGATAATAGCATGCGAACATTACACAGACATTGAGGAATATCGCAGCCGTCGACAACAGGTTGAGCGTCACACCGCCTTTCTTGAAGCTTTCGAAGAAGCCCGGACCTACCTGCAAACCGATCATAAAGACAAAGAGAATGAGTCCGAAGTCTTGTATGAAGGTCAGTATGTCCTTGGGTGCAGTGAAGCCTACATGTCCTGCCAGGATGCCGGCAAAGAGCACGAAGGTAACGCCAAGTGAAATGCCACCAATCTTAATCTTGCCCAAATACACGCCCATTGCTATGACAATGGCATAGAGCAGGGCGATGTGAGCCACTGATTCGGTGTTCGTAAAAAGGTTGATAATCCAATCCATTAATCTGTCTTCTAAATGAAAATATGTTTATTTTAGGATTTTTAGTTGGGGTGAATAAAAATGGAAAAATCGGGGACACGTATAAAGGGTGTCCCCGACTTGAAAGTGTTTGATATATTGTAACCTATTGAATCCAATAAATCAATACTTCGTCACAACAAAACAAGATAGATATTTTTTTGTTCATCCATCAAGAATTGTATGTGTACGAATCTCCATTCTGATGAATTACTTCTCAATAGCAGCTACGCCTGGCAATACCTTGCCCTCGATAGCCTCGAGCAGAGCGCCACCACCTGTAGAGATGTAAGAAACCTGGTCAGCCAAACCGAACTTGTTGATACAAGCTACAGAGTCACCACCACCGATGAGTGAGAATGCACCCTCCTTAGTAGCTTCAGCGATTGCCTCAGCGATTGCCTTAGAACCACCAGCGAAGTTGTCGAACTCGAATACACCGGCAGGACCGTTCCAGAGGATAGTCTTAGCACCCTTGATGGCAGCAGCGAAAGCCTTGCGAGTGTCAGGACCAGCGTCCATACCCTCCCAGCCGTCAGGGATATTGTTAGATGGGCAAACCTGTGTGTTGCAGTCGTTCTTGAAAGCATCACCGCAGATAGAGTCTGTGCCGAGTACGAGGTTTACACCGTTCTCCTTAGCCTTCTTGATTACGTCGAGAGCTACATCGAGCTTATCGTCCTCGCAGATTGACAAACCAATCTTGCCGCCGAGAGCCTTAGAGAATGTGTATGTCATACCACCACAGAGGATCAGGTTGTCAACCTTTGTCAAGAGGTTCTCGATGATACCGATCTTGGTAGAAACCTTAGAACCACCCATGATAGCTGTGAATGGGCGCTTAATGTTGCCGAGTACAGCGTCAACAGCCTTTACCTCTTTCTCCATCAAGAAACCGAGCATCTTGTGGTCCTTGTCGAAGCTGTCGGCGATGACAGCAGTAGAAGCGTGCTTGCGGTGAGCAGTACCGAAGGCATCCATTACATATACATCAGCATAAGAAGCCAACTTGGCAGCGAACTTCTTCTGACGTTCTTTCATCTCAGCCTTGGCAGCATCGTACTCAGGAGTACCCTTCTCAACGCCTACTGGCTTGCCTTCCTCTTCAGGATAGAAGCGAAGGTTCTCGAGCAGGAGAGCCTCACCTGGCTTCAGCGCAGCAGCCTCTGCATCAGCATTGCCGCAATCTTTAGCAAACTTCACCTCAACGCCGAGAGCGTCGGATACGTTCTTTACAATCTGTGAAAGAGAAAGCTCTGGCTTAACTTTGCCCTTTGGCTTACCCATATGGCTCATCATGATAAGAGCACCACCATCGGCCAGCACCTTCTTCAATGTAGGAAGGGCACCGCGGATACGAGTGTCGTCTGTTACATTACCATTTTCATCCAATGGCACGTTGAAATCAACGCGTACGATTGCCTTGTGACCGGCAAAGTTAAAATCTTCGATTTTCATTTTACCTAACGTTTTTATTATTAGTTATTTAATTTCTCTCTATATTATGAATAGAATGTTCTTTGTTGTAATCTGTCTCGTTCGTTCTGTCTGTTTATTGTTCTCCATGACAATGATGAACAGGACTTGTGTTTTAGACTTTGTGCCAACTGTCGTGGGTGTTGCCTTTTAGGCGTTTTACTCATTTGAAGTCGACTCTGCTGAAACTGTAGGCAAAGGTATGAAAAATAACTGAATGTTGCAAATTTTGGTGTTCTTTTAAGGATTTTTTTTATCAAAGAGGCTGGTAATGTAATATCGGCTTTGCAAAATGTATCCTTTTGATGTGAAAGTGTGGCGAATATTTGGCGAAAGTGAAAAAATAATGTACCTTTGTCCTTGATTTTAATACTCATCAGAATATGGCAAAAGACAAGATAGCTTATGTTTGCAGCAACTGTGGTCAGGAGTCGTCGAAATGGATAGGAAAGTGCCCGAGTTGTGGACAATGGAATACGTTCAAGGAGATTCGTATAGCCAATGATACGGGCTCCCAGGCTGCCCGCAACGCTGGCATGAGCATGCGGCATGGAGGTGCTGCCACGATGTTTGGCGGCAATCACAGCGATGGGGGAGCAAGGCCTGTACGTCTGCGCGATATTTCTGCTCATGATGAGCCGCGCATTGATATGCACGATGGTGAGCTGAACCGTGTGCTGGGTGGAGGACTGGTTCCTGGCAGTATCACGCTCCTGGGCGGTGAGCCGGGCATCGGAAAGAGTACACTCACACTTCAGACCATTCTTCATCTGCCCGACATGAAAGTGATGTATGTGAGCGGCGAGGAGAGTGCCCATCAGATTAAACTGCGTGCTGACCGACTGGCTTCTGCATCGATGGGCGATGAGAGTGCTGATGGCAGGGCCTCGCTCGACAATGTGTCTATTCTTTGCGAGACATCGTTGGAGAAAATCTTCACGCATATACAGGAACAGGCTCCCGGACTGGTGGTAATAGATTCCATACAGACGATTGCCACCGACGAGGTGGAGAGCTCGCCAGGCAGTATCTCCCAGGTGCGTGAGTGCGCAGCTGCCTTGTTGAGGTTTGCCAAGACCAGCGGCATTCCTGTCATCCTTATCGGACATATTAATAAGGAGGGAACCTTGGCCGGACCGAAGATTCTGGAACATATTGTCGACACGGTGGTTCAGTTTGAGGGCGACCAGCATTATATGTATCGCATCCTGCGCAGTATCAAAAACCGATTCGGAAGTACCTCAGAGTTAGGTATCTACGAGATGCAGCAGGGTGGACTCCGACAGGTGAGCAATCCTTCGGAGCTCTTGCTTACCGACGATCATGACGGTTTGTCGGGAGTGGCAATCAGTAGTGCCATCGAGGGCGTCCGTCCTTTCCTGGTCGAGACGCAGGCGCTTGTATCTACCGCAGCCTATGGCACACCACAGCGCTCGGCTACGGGCTTCGACCAGCGTCGGCTCAACATGCTCTTGGCTGTGCTCGAGAAGAGGGTAGGCTTCAAACTGATGCAGAAGGACGTGTTCTTGAACATAGCAGGCGGACTGCGTGTCACAGACCTGGCGATGGATCTCAGTGTGATAGCCGCCGTATTGAGCAGTAATGTGGACACGCCTATCGAGGCTGGCTGGTGTATGGCTGGCGAAGTAGGTTTGAGTGGTGAGGTTCGTCCGGTGAGCCGCATCGAGCAGCGCATCGCCGAAGCCGAGAAGTTGGGCTTTCATGATATCATCATTCCCCGTTACAACTATCATTCGCTCGACAGGTCGAAGTACAGCATCACCATCCATCCTGTGAGGAAGGTGGAAGAGGCGCTCCGCTGTCTGTTCGGATAAGTGTGCACGCAGATTTCGTGGATTACGCAGATTTTGCTAATATTGGATTGCAATATAATTTTATAAATAATAAATTCAAATACAAAATGAAGGATTCTGTAATCATTGTGAGCGGCGGTATGGACAGTATCACGCTGCTCTACGATAAAAAAGACGAGATAGCCTTGGGTATCAGTTTCAACTATGGCAGCAACCATAACGAGCGTGAGATTCCTTATGCCAAGATGCACTGTGAGCGTTTGGGCATCAAGCACATCACAATCGACTTGGGTTTCATGCATCAGTATTTCAAAAGCTCGCTCTTAGAAGGAGCCGATGCTATTCCAGAAGGACATTATGCCGACGAGAACATGAAGTCGACGGTGGTGCCTTTCCGCAACGGCATCATGCTGAGCATTGCCATCGGCATAGCTGAGAGCAACAACCTGAAGAAGGTGTTGATAGCCAATCATGGAGGCGACCACACTATTTATCCCGACTGCCGTCCGGAGTTTATCTCTGCCATCGACCAAGCTGCCCAGGCAGGAACCTTTGTCGATGTGCACGTGTCAGCTCCTTAACATCACCAAGGCGGACATTGCCCGTATAGGCAAGCGATTGGGAATAGACTACACTGAGACCTGGAGTTGCTATAAGGGTGGCGAGAAGCATTGTGGTAAGTGCGGTACGTGTGTAGAGCGCAAGGAGGCTCTTGTCGAAGCCGGCATCGAGGATAAGACCGAGTATCTGGAATAAAAAAATGAAGTTAGCTTCCATGACGAGTGAAGCTAACTTCCTTTTGTTTTTATATCCCTTTTTGTTTGCCTTGCCTTTTAAGCAGAGTGAGGATAGAGAGATTTTATCAGTCTTTCGATACAGCCTGCAGGCGTGCGATGTATTTGCCCAGGATGTCGAACTCGATGTTGACAATGGTTCCCACTTCTATGTTGCAGAAGTTGGTGTGGTCGTGAGTATAGGGAATGATAGCCACGGTGAAGGTGTTGTCGGTAGGCTCACAGACAGTGAGCGACACACCATTGACAGTGACCGAACCCTTGTCGACAGTGAAGTAGCCCTTGCGAGCCATCTCGCGGTCGAGTCTGTATTCGAAAGTATAGTAGGTGGAACCATCAGCATCACGTTTATTAATACAGGTGGCAGTCTGGTCTACGTGTCCCTGTACGATGTGTCCGTCGAGCCTGCCGTTGAGCATCATAGAACGTTCCACATTCACCTTGTCTCCCTCTTTCAGCAGTCCGAGGTTGGAACGGTCTAGTGTTTCCTTCATGGCAGTAACTGTATAGGTGTTGCCTTCTAAAGCCACGACCGTGAGGCATACTCCATTGTGCGCCACACTCTGGTCGATACTCAACTCGCCAGCAAACGGGCATTCCAGTGTAAGGTCGATATTCTCCTTGTCCCTTTTCACAGCCACGACAGTAGCCATGTTTTCTATGATTCCGCTAAACATGATGTGATATTCGTATGAATTTAAAATGTTGATGAATGTTTTCTATGATGTTGAATATTGTTCAAAGAATGATGAGAGTATTCAATGACAAAGTTCAAAGAATGAAAAGAAAAGGGTCGCCCGATGATGTGATGAAACTCCGAACTTAGCAATAAGTTTGAGAGCCCCCCGCTTTTGTAATCCACCGGCTTTGCAGCTTCACCGAACGAAGTCCGGCTTATTGTGGCCCGCCATAGGCAAGAGAAGTCTTCTCGGTTTCATAATTTGTAATGTGATGAGTATCCCAATCTAACCGAAACGACCCTTATGTATTTGCAAAGATACTGCTTTCTTCTGATGCAGCCAAATTTTTTGGCATTTTTTTACAGCATTCTTTCTGCTTGTTCTTCTTTTTTTTACAGCATTCCCTTCGATGAAGGCAGTTCGAAGTGATAGATATCTCGCTTCACTGCCATCTTGAGTGATCGTGCGAGGGCCTTGAAGATACCTTCTATCTTGTGGTGTTCGTTCTCGCCTTCTGCCTTGATGTTGAGGTTCATCTTGGCAGCATCGCTCAGACTCTTGAAGAAGTGCTTGAACATCTCGGTGGGCATTTCGCCTACTTTCTCGCGATGGAACTTAGCGTCCCAAACGAGCCAGGGGCGTCCACCAAAGTCGAGAGCCACCTGGCACAGGCAGTCGTCCATAGGCAGGCAGTAGCCATATCTCTCGATGCCTCTCTTGTTGCCCAATGCCTGAAGCAGACATTCGCCCAGTGCGATGCCTGTATCTTCGATGGTGTGGTGCTCATCCACGTAGAGGTCACCCTTGGTGTGGATGGTGAGGTCCATCATTCCGTGCTTTCCTATCTGCTCCAACATGTGGTCGAAGAAGCCCAGTCCTGTGGAGATGTCGCAGTGGCCCGAACCGTCGAGGTTCACCTTAATATATATGTCAGTCTCCTTGGTGGTGCGTTTTACCTCGGCGATGCGGTCGCCGGCAAAGAGAATTTCGGCTATCTTGTCCCAGTCCATGCCGTCTTTGCCCAGTATCAGACTCTTGCATCCCAGGTTCTCGGCCAGTTGAGCGTCGGTTTCACGGTCGCCGATGACATAGCTGTTGGCCAAGTCGTATTCTGGATTGTCAATATAGTGGGTCAGCATGCCGGTGTCAGGCTTTCTCATGGGCGAGTTGTCCTCGGGAAAATGGCGGTCTATCAGCTGCTCCTCGAAGTGGATTCCCTCACTTTCCAGTGTCTGGATGATGAAGTTGTGCACAGGCCAGAAAGTGTTTTCCGGGAAGGAGTCGGTGCCTAATCCGTCCTGGTTGCTCACCATGACGAGCTGATAGTCTGTGTGTTGGGCAATGAAACTGAGGTTTCTCATCACGCCCTTGGTGAAGACAAGCTTCTCGAAGCTGTCAATCTGTTCATCTTCCGGCTCCTGAATCAAGGTTCCGTCGCGGTCGATGAATAGCAGTCTGGTTTGTTTCATGTCTATGTCTTTTTTATGTTGAATGATTTTTAGCATTTAGCATTTAGCATTTCAGTTTTCTTCATTTCGTCGTTCTCTATACTGCCATAGAGATAGATGTACGAGATAAACAACCAGTGCAGGATGTATGCGAAGATGAACAGCAGGAGAGCTGTCACGATGATGAAGAGGAAGGTGAAGTAGGAGGGCGTTCCTACCGGGTCGCCTTCGAGAGTGCCCATCTGTGCCGATACCTGTGCGCCTATCAGGATGGCGAGAGGAATGTAGATCAGGATACCTGCCACCAGGATGACAAGACTGCCCAGGAAACCCATCTTGAAGATGGAACCCATGTGGCGGAATCCGCACTTGAATGATTTCCAGGGGCGTAATTTTTCACCCTTTTCCTGCAACATGTATTTGGGAGTGAGATAGGCGAAAGGCAGACTCACCGCCATGCAGAGGGCGGTGGCAGCGACGATGGCGAGTGCAAAGAGCACGATGATGAGGAGCGAGGGCGAGCCTGCTGCCGAATCTGCCGAATCTGCCGAATCTGCCGTAGCAGCCGAGCCTGCGGCTGTGAGAAATGCCGTAAGGTAAAAGCAAGTTAGGGCAAACGTTGCGGCGAATGTGACGACGAAACTGACGACAGCCGAAGCGAGATAAACCGTAGTAAACCGCTTCAACATTCTGCCAAAAGGCTTGTCGGTCAGCCAGCGCCATGCTGCTGCTCCCATGAGGAAAGCCGCCACTATGACACCCAAGTAAACGACCGTCTGCAGGCAGAACGACAGCATCATGTTTTCCTCGCCCCAGTCGTGAAGCATCTTGTTGGGTGTGCGCAGGTAAACCATGAATGCCACCATGAATGCATAGATCATAAAAGCCCACCATGTACTTTTCAGCAGGTTCTTCACATTGCCAGTCATCAGACTGTAAGCTTCTTTCATGCAGGCAGTTACACTGCGATGCTTTATCAAATCATTTATCTTCATAGTTTCATTGAATGCTTAGTGTTTAATGTTTAATGTTTAGTGTTTAATTGTGGGATAACAACCTTTCTGCACATTAAACACTAAACATTAGTTTCATCTCCTTCCTTGTCTTCTGAATTCCGAGCAGGTGATGGCCGTGGCTATTGCTACGTTCAGACTGTCGGCAGTAGGTCTTTCTGGAGGGAAGTTGGGGATGAGCAGCCTGCGGTTCACCCTCTGGGTGAGTTTGGGCGAGATGCCTTTTCCCTCGTTTCCCATGACGATGAATCCACGGTTGTCGAGCTGTTGTGCATAGATGTCCTCACCGTCGAGCAGGGTACCGTAGACAGGCACGTCGGCAGGCAGCGAGGCGAACAGCGCCATCAGGTCGCCATACAGGACCTTCACTCTGGCGATGCTTCCCATCGTGGCTTGCACCACCTTGGGATTATACACATCGGCAGTTTCGGGCGAACAGTAAATGTTCTCTATGCCAAACCAGTCGGCTATGCGGATGATGGTTCCCAGGTTGCCCGGGTCCTGCACTCCGTCGAGGGCGAGGTTCAGACAGTTGAAGTCGACGTTGGCAGAAGCGAAGTCTCTGTTGTCCCTTTGGTCAAAGACGGCGAGCACCTGTTGCGGATGCTGTAGGAAGCTCACCTTTCTGAGTTCCTCCTCGCTTACCGTGACCACTTCCGTCCTTGGGTCAATGCTTTTGTCTTTGAGCCATTCTTCGGTAGCCACAATAAGCGATGCAGGCTGCAGTACTAAGAGGTCGTCCACCACCTTGTGTCCTTCAGCCACGAACTTACCTTCCTTGTTGCGGTTTTTCTTCAGTTCGAGCGACTTGATATATTTTATCTTGTTCTTGCTGATCATCGTTGTATTTCTTTCTCCTGAATTTTTGGGAGTTTCTTCTTTTTATCCTTTGGGCCGCATGGTGATTTTTTCAAAGGCGAATCTCAGCCCTCTCTCACCATAGCTCACCTTTCCACAAAGGCAGAATCCCATAGACGAGAGCAGGCTCACCATGGGCAGGTTGTCGTAGTTGGTGTCCACCTTGATGCTGGGCACGTGCTCCACTTCGCACAGGCTGCACACCTTGTTGATGAAAATGCGTGCGTATCCCTCTCTCTGCAGTTTGGGCAGGGTTGCGAACCGGTGTATGACGTAATAGTTGCTGTTGGTGAGCCATTTTCCTTCGAGAAACTCGTAGGCAGGTTCTCCGTTCAGCACCACCGCTCCGTAAACGGCTATCTGGTCGTTCACGGTGAGCACATAGGCATTGCCGTTGTTGATGTCTTCCAGGATGTCCTTGTAGGCAGGATATTGCTCTGTCCACTGGTGACGTCCCGACTTGATCATCTGTTCTCTGGCTTCGTTGATGACCGTCCAGCAACCGTCAAAGTCTTTCATGAAAGCTGGTCTAAAATCAATCTTCATGCTGTTTCTTTTTGTTGCGTATTATGTTGTGTTTAACTTCCGAACTTGCTGAAGTTCAGTTGCGTATTTATGTAATTTTTCTGCTGTGTGTCGACTTAATCCACGAGGCATTTGTCTAATTCCTTGCAGATGGCCTCTTTCTGCAGATGCTGACCGATGAATACGATCTTGATCATTCTGTCGCCCACCTTGTCGTCCCATTCCTTTCTGAGCTGTTCCTCACGTGCCAGCAGCTCGTCGAGTTGGTCTTTAGGCATGGTGGCTATCCATTGTCCAGCCTGCTTCACGGTCTTCTGTTTTCCAGCCTGTTCGAACACGTAGCACATGTCTCTCTCGTCGGCAAAGTAGCAGATTCCCTTGGCTCTTACCACGTCGCGTGGCCATTTGCGTGCCACGAAGTCGTCGAAGAGTCCCAGGTCGAAAGGCTTGCGGCTGTAGTACACGAAGGTGCCGATGCCGTATTCCTCAGCCTCTCCCTCATCGTCGTGGTGATGATGATGATGGTCGTGATCGTGATGATGATGATGATGCTCGTGTTCATTATGCTCATGCTCATCGTCGTGGTCGTGATGATGATGCTCGTGCTCATCGTCGTCATCATCATGATCGTCGTGATCGTGATGATCTTCGTTGCGTTCTGCCTCAATCTCCTGGATCCATCCAGCCGATGTGGCCACGGTTTCCCAGTCAAACTTACGTGTGTTGACAATCTTGTCGAGGTCTACGTCGCCGTAGTTGCACTCGAAGATTTCAGCCTTTGGCTGTATGGCTTTGATGATGTGCTTCAGTTTGTCGAGGTCTTTGGGTTCCACCTCAGCAGCCTTGTTGAGCAGGATGATGTTGCAGAACTCTATCTGCTGGATGACGAGCGACGCCAGATCTTCCTCGTCGATGTTGTCCTTCATCAGGTCGTCGCCGCCTGCAAACTCGTCTTTCATTCTCAGAGCATCCACAACGGTAACGATGCTGTCGAGTCTCAGCACTCCGTTCTTGACGTATTGTGGTCCGAGTGTAGGAATCGAGCAGATGGTCTGTGCGATAGGCGCAGGCTCGCAGATGCCGCTTGCCTCAATGACGATGTAGTCGAACTTCTGCATGTCGACGATTTCCTTGAGCTGTTCCACGAGGTCCATCTTCAGCGTACAGCAGATGCATCCGTTTTGCAGAGCCACGAGCGAGTCGTCTTTCTTTCCTACCACGCCTCCTTGTTCTATGAGGGCAGCATCGATGTTTACCTCGCCGATATCGTTGACGATGACTGCAAACTTGATGCCTTTCTGGTTAGCCAAAATCTTGTTGAGTAGTGTTGTCTTTCCACTGCCTAAATAGCCTGTAAGCAACAGGACTGGAATTTCTTTTCTACTGTTCATAGTTTTATTTATTTTACTCGAGTTTTACTTTCTGTAGTTGTCGAGTCCCTTATTCAGGAACTCAAGATATGCGTTTACGTCTTCCTTGAAGCTGAAAGCTGCGGTGAGCGGATTGCCGTCGTTGTCGACAGCCACGTAGAAGGGCTGAGCGTTGGCACCAAACTTGCTTGCCTGCAGATAGCTCCACTTGTCGCCGATGGTTCGCAGGGTGCGCTTCTCGCCGTTGAAAGTCACTTCCATAGGCTGTGGCAAAGGTGTTTTGTCGTCCACATAGAGCGAGATGAGCACGTAGTCTTTGGTCAGTTTGTCAGCCACGTTGGCGTCGGTCCATACCGAAGCTTCCATCTTGCGGCAGTTCACGCAGCCGAATCCTGTGAAGTCTATCAGCACGGGTTTGCCCTGAGCCTTGGCAGCAGCCATTCCCATCTCGTAGTCCTTGTAGGCAGGCTCTACGGTCTTAGTGTTCAGATTGAAGTCCTGTGTGTTGATAGGAGGAGCGAAGGCACTTACCGCCTTGCAGGGAGCGCCCCAGAGTCCTGGAACCATATACACGGCGAAGGCCAGCGAGCACAGACCCAGCATGATGCAGGGCACGGGCATAGGCTTGTCTATCTCGCCTCCGATGGCGTCCACCTGGAACTTCAACTTACCGATGAGGTAGAGACCCAGGGCGCCGAAGATGACTATCCAGAGCGACAGGAACACCTCGCGGTCCAAGATGTGCCAGCCGTAAGCCAGGTCGGCTACAGAGAGGAACTTCAGCGAGAACGCCAGTTCGACGAATCCCAGTACGATCTTGATGGTTTCCATCCATGAGCCAGACTTTGGAGCCGACTTAAGCCATGATGGGAAGAGTGCGAAGAGGGTGAAGGGCAGGGCGAGTGCCAGGGCGAATCCCAGCATGCCCACGGTAGGAGCCAGCCAGTCGCCCGATGTCACCGTCTGAACCAACAGCAGTCCGATGATAGGTGCTGTGCACGAGAAAGACACCAGTACGAGTGTGAAGGCCATGAGGAAGATGGATATCAGTCCAGTGGTGCTCGATGCCTTGTTGTCTACGGCGTTGCCCCAGCGGTCGGGCAGTTTGATTTCAAACCATCCGAAGAATGAGAAGGCGAACACAGCCAAGAGTACGAAGAGAATGATGTTGAATACGGCACTTGTAGACAGGGCGTTGAGTGTGCTTGGACCTGCGATGGCTGTGACGGCGAGACCCAGAGTCAGATAGATAACCACGATGCTGAGTCCGTAAGTGCAGGCATCGCGAACGCCCTTCTTCTTGTCGTTCTTGGCACGTTTCAGGAAGAAACTCACCGTCATGGGAATGATAGGCCAGATGCAAGGCATCACCAGCGCGAGGAGTCCGCCCACCAGTCCCATCAGGAAGATATAGATGAGTGAGTGGTTGGCTATGTCGTTGGCGCCTCCGAACGCCTGCAGCTCTTTCACTACGGGCTGCCACAGCGCCTTGGTGTCGAGCTGTTCGGCAGCTTGAGCCAGGGCTGCGCTGTCCAAGGTGTTCTGCTGTGCGGTGTCGGTCAAGGCAGCCTGCATCAAGGCGATAGAGTCGGCTTTGGCCTTGGCTGCCATTGCAGCGTCCTGCTTGTTGTCGGTCTTGGCTTCCTGAGCAGCCTTGCTGTCTATGGCAGGCGCCTTGCCTGTGTGCTTGAAGTTGACCTCTGAAGGAGGTAGACAACTCTGGTCGTTGCAGGCTCCGTATTCCAGGTATGCGTCGATAACATACTGAGCAGCAGTGAATTTTACCTTCTGCACGAAAGTGGCGCTTCCTTCGAAGAAACGCAGCTTCATGCCGAACATATTGTCGTATTTCGACACCTCGTTGCCTCGTGCCTGCAGTTTGCCGACGAGTTCTACGCCTTCCATTTTGTTGACGTTGAAGGTTGCCGAGATAGGTCCGTCGCTTCCCAAACCTGTAGAGTAGACGTGCCATCCTGGTTGAATCTTTCCGCTGAATACAATCTCTGCAACTGCTGTCCCGTTAGTTTTCAACTGACTGGTGAATTTTACAGGGCTAAGCAGTTGTGCCTGTGCAATAACTGCGAACAGCAGTAATTGCAGCGTAAATAACATTTTTTTCATCCTAATCTTTATCTTTTTTATATTTGAGTGCAAAGTTACTAATTTTAATTGAAATAGTAACCATTTAGGGCGATTTTTTGTTAAGAAGATAAAGGGGAAGAAGAGGCAGGAATATTTTATTTTTGTCAGGAATGCTTCTCAAATTCTTGACTTAAAAATTATTGGCTCGAATCAAATATCTCATTCAGAATAATTCTTGAGTTAGGATAGCCTTTGTTTTAACTCCATAGAATTCTCCTTGACTTCAGAGAATGCTCTCGTAAATCTTGTCGAATTCCTGTCTTAGCAGCGCTTTGTCCTCGATGATGTCGCGCAGCATTTTCAGTTCCTTCTCGTTGGGCGAGTTGGGAATCCAGAGTTTGATGTATCCATGTACTGAGTACTTCTCGTCCATGTGGTGGGCGAAGAGTTCCCATATTTGTTCCTTGTCTTTACCGGGATTGTTTTCCTTGGCATAGAGGATGGCACGGAGGAAGATCTCGTGGGTGTCGATGTCGCGGTCGGCTTCAGCCACGATTTTGCCGTAGATGCTTCTGGGCTGACGGCTTGACGAGGCCCTGTGGTCTTCCACCGCCTCTTTCATGATCTTTATCTGGTCTTGGGAGAACCATCGCTTCAGCCGGGCATCTGCCATGAGAATCTTTCCACTCGTGATGTGGTGGATAGCTCTCGGTCCGCTCATTCCCAGGTCGTGGTAGGCAGCCACGACATACACCATGTTGATGTCGGCACCCGTGATGCGTGCCAACTCAAGAGAGTTCTTGATCACCCTGTTGACGTGTCTGAGTCCGTGGCTTTCACCGAACTCTGTATATTTTGGCAGAATCTGTGTTTCCACAAACTCCATGATTTCCATACTTACTTGTTGTATCATTGCTTTTTCTCCTCATTATATTTCCAATGCGAATCCCAGGACGATGGTCAGGAAAACGATTTGTCCATAGATGAAAATATTGCGTGCCGTACTTCCCAACACCCTGTTGAGTTCCCTGCCGTGGTTGATGGCTTTCAGCTGCCGGTAGGTAGTATGGTGCATGCCAGCGTAGACGGCGTAGAGGGGGAGGGCGAAGGTAGAGGTGTCGCGCACTACGGCATCGTGGATTCCCATGCCCATCATGATGGCGAGGGGCACATACCCCAAGAGCAGATAGAGCCAGAGTGCACTCTTCTCGTCCCATCTGTCGATTAACTTGACGATGAGTGTGCGTTTGCCAGCCTCGCGGTCGTTGTCTCTGTCGCGGAAGTTGTTCACCACCAAGAGTGTGTCCACCACCAGTCCGCAGGCGATAGCGGCCATCACCACCTCAGTACTTACTGTCTTGTAGCCCTCGGGCATGATGACATAATAGGTGCAGCACACCGGTACGATGCCAAAGAACAGCAGCACCAGTATGTCGCCCATGCCGTGGTAGCTGAAGGTTGTGGTGTAGAGGAAGCAGAACGCTACGCAGGCCACTCCCACCCAAATCATGGCCATTCCTCCGTAGATGACGAGTGGCAGACCGATGGCGCATCCAAGGAGTGTGGTCACGATGATGCCCGTCTTCATGGCGCGTTCGGTGATCCATCCTTCGGCGCAGGCCCTCTTGGGGCCTAATCGTGTCTCGTCGTCATTTCCCCGTTTAAAGTCGAAGTAGTCGTTCACGAAGTTGGAGTCTATCTGCATCACCCATGCGAAGAGCAGACACAGTAGGGCTGGTATGTGCAGGATGTGAGGCTGTGCAGCATCGCCAACTGTTTCCATCAGATAGCAGTCGCGCATAGCGAGTGCGATGGCTATCAGTACGGGTACAGCCGCAGCCGACAGCGTTTTGGGGCGCGCTGCCAAAAACCAGGCCTTTATCGAATTTGTTGCAATCATCAATTGAAGAAGTTCCAGCTAACACCGAATCGGAACACGCTGCCATTGAGCGGATAGTGGGGCACGAAGAAATAGTTCTTGTCGCCCGAACCCTTGTTGACGTGTGTCATCATTACGAAGAAACGTGTATGCTTGATGTGCACGTTGGCATAGACGTTGACGATGGGGTAGTTGCCCACTTTCACATTCTTGTCGCCATTGTCCTGTACTGTGTACTGACTAAGCGCAGGCGAATAGTCGGGTGCCTCATAGCTTGTGAAGTATCTCACGTCGGCACCCAGGTCGATGTTGAGCACCTTCACCACAGGGAATTTCAGATACAGGTTGCTGTACACGTTGAGCGCAGGAACGGGGATGACGTCCGTCTTGCTCGAGTGCTGATAGGTAATGACGTTCTCCCAGTTCAGTATTCCCCATCTCACGTCCTGGAACAGCTGGGCTGTCAGCAGGTTGACCGGGCTTCCGCTCTGCTTGGCCTGCACCGTTACTCCCGTACGTGCCGCCTGGTTGTTGTCCGTCACGTTGTAGCTCTGGCTCAGGTAGGCATAGTTCTTTATCTCGTCCACAGCCACTCTGAGCATCGTCTTTGTCTTGGCAAACTTCAGCGTTCCCATGATGCGTGTGTGGATAATCTTGTCGAGGTCGTTCTCCCACCAGAAGTGACGACCGTGATAGTTGCGGAAGTAGAACGAAGGAGTGATTCTGTGGAAGAAACCACTACCGATGACCGACAATGTGTCGCCGAGGAAGGGGATGTTCACGTCCACGTCGCCGTCGACCGCCAGTGTTCCTGCATCCTCGCCAGCCACACCGATTTCGGCCACGGCATTATAATGCAGCAGCTTGCCCTGTCGCTTGCTCAACTGTCCGCCCACACTCACCGAGTGCTCGTTGTATTTCATCACGCCGCCCTCGGTGTCAGGCAACTCGAAGTGGCGCAGGTCGTAGCTCACGAAAGCCTTCAGTCCCGCTTTAGCCCACTTGCTGAATCCCTCCAGCGTAGCCAGCGCCAGGGTGTTCTTCATCTCCCAGTGCTTGGTGTTGTCGTAGATGGAGTCGCCCTCGTATTTTCCCGCCGTGTAGTATTCGTTCAGATAGTAGTCGGCAGGTGTCTGATAGGCGATATAAGTACGGCTGTAGTTGTCGAACTTCAAGGTGTGTATAAAGCTTGTCACCGGCACGTATTCGTTTTTCATCCAGGCCGTGTCCTGAGCCGCCTTCTTCTCCTGTGCCATGATGCTGTCGGCGGCGCTCTTACCGTTCACGGCGATGCGCTCTGTCGGCTTGGCATCCTTCTTGTCGGCAGCGGGCTCGTCGCCCGCTATCTTTGCGTCGTCGGGTCGTCCGGCAAACTTAGGTGTCTTGCCGAAGGCATCCTCGTCGAACTTCTTGCCCTCCTGGCGAGCCTTTTTCCTTGCCTCCTCCTTGGCGTCCTCGGCGGCATTCTCCTTTTTCGAGGCCATGGCAAACTTCTTCGCCTTGATCTCCTCGTCGGTCATGCGCACCTTTCTGTTGAATCCCACATTGTACCTGTGGTTGAAGAACACGTGCACGCTGTTGTTCCTGTTCCAGTTCTGCTGCAGCACGGTAGGAATCTCGTTCTCGGCATAGGTGTCTTCGAAGAGTTCTGGGTGCTTGATGTAGTCGTCGTTGGTGATTCCGCCGTTCTCTGTCGCCTTTTGGTGCAGGGTAGAGAAGAGCAGGTGCGCCTGGTATCTGTCGCCTATGTACGATCCCCACATGGTGTACTTGAAGTGCGAGGTGCTCTGGCTGTCGTAGTAGCCACGTCCGTACTTATAGTCGAATCTGAATCCCATGCCCAGTCGTTTTCCCGCATTGACGGCAAACATCGCCTTGAAGTCGTCCTCGCCGTTGGTACGGTTTCCGCAGCTGTTGAGCGTCACGTTGGTGATTGGCGAATAGGTGTTGGTGAAGTGGAATTCGCTGACGGGCGTGCTGATGCAGTCGAAGGGCTGTGCGAAGATAAACTGCCCCTGGTCCAGCCGTCGATCGATAAAGATACGGTTGATGCGGGGCGAGCCCAGATTGCCCAGCGAGTTGTATTCTCCCCTCAGTCCCGAGGTGAATGGGGTGTTCATGTACATGTGCTGCAGGGTGTCCACCTGTGCCTCCTGTCGGTCGCCGAATCGCTCGTCTATGGTCCACACCTTCAGTCCCTTGGGTATTTCTTTGTCCGACCCTAATGAGTCGGTTCTGACGTTCCTGTTGTTGACGGGTGCAAACATCGAGTCCTCGTTGTTGCTAAAATCGGTTTGTGCCACGACAGGCGATGTCGCAGCACAAAACAGAGTTATCGTAAGGATTACTTTACTTTTCTTCATCATTTTCTGAATAGTCGAATACATACTTCGGCGATTTTCACCACTACTCCTACGAGCAGAACTACGTAGGCAGGTGTGTGTGTGTCCATTGTGTACCACAGCGTGATGCCCACGATGACCAATAGGATGAAAGCCGTGTTCAACTTGTTGCGCACTTTAAGGTTGGTCGGGTCGCTGTAGTCCAGTCGTTTATAGTGGTGGTGAGGTCTCACGGCGTAGGTTGTCTTCTCCTGAGCCTCTTGCTGTTGCTGCTCATTGTTTTCGGCAGGATATGGATTGTTTGTTGTATTATGTGCAATGATTCAGTGTTTATATAATA
>OGMR01000553.1_pt1 | contig 17178 bp, 11 predicted proteins | sample 1573251 | NCBI WGS metagenome assembly OGMR01 (sample SAMEA2581979, study PRJEB24529) | metagenome | biome: Human gut stool | place: China | collected 2011
CCTCCATGCGCTTCTTGCCGCTTATCTGAATGGTGTCGAGCTGCAGCCACTCGTCGGCACAAGCCACGAGCAGACTCTTGCCCTCTACACGGAGCGAGCCCACAGCGACGCCTTCTGCCAGTGCCTTGCCGGTCTTCGTAGTCTTGAAAACCTTCAGCACCTGAGCCTTGCCGCCCTCCTTCTGTATCTCGGTCCATGCGCCAGGATAAGGCGACAGACCGCGGATGAAGTCGTACACCTTCTTGGCTGGCTGGCCGAAACTGATGCGACAGGTCTCCTTGAAGATTTTGGGTGCATGATGCAGTTCCTGCTGTTCTGCCACCAACTCGTCCTGCGAGATGGAGTCGACGTTGCCATCGGCAGCTATCAGCTTCTCGATGGTCTTGAGCGCGATACCGGCACCGAGGTGCATCAGTCCGTCGTAGACATACTCCACATCGGCATCGTCGGGAATAGCGAAAGGCTCCTGCATGATGATGCGTCCGGTGTCGATGTTGTGATCGAGGAAGAAGGTGGTGACACCAGTCTGCGTCTCGCCATTGATGACAGCCCAGTTGATAGGCGCTGCGCCACGATACTGAGGCAACAGGGCGGCATGCACATTGAACGTGCCGAAGCGGGGCATGGCCCACACCACCTCGGGCAGCATGCGGAAAGCCACCACCACCTGAAGGTCGGCACGGAAGCCACGCAGCTGCTCCACGAACTCGGGATCTTTCATCTTGACAGGCTGCAGCACGGGCAAGCCCTGCTCCAACGCATACTGCTTGACAGGAGGCGCCTGCAGCGTGTCCTGATGGCGTCCTACGGGTTTGTCGGGCTGAGTAACCACAGCCACCACATTATATCCGCCTTCTACGAGGCTCTTGAGGGATTCCACCGCAAACTCGGGTGTTCCCATAAAAACGATTCTTAAATCTTTCTTCTCCATAAAATAACATTTGAAGTTAAAATCAGCAAAGCCGAAGAAATCTCCACTCTTCACTTAAGTTATTCTGCCGACATATCGGCCACAATCTTGCGATACACCGAGTACACCTTGGTACGGCTGATGTAGCCTACAAGCACGCCGGCTGTGTCGACCACAGGCAGCTGGGCCGCATCGGTCTGGTCGAACTTCTTCATCACCTCGTCCATCGGCTCGTGGTCGGAAAGTACAGCCGATGGCTGCAACATGAGCTGTCGCACGGTGAAACGGTTGTAAAGCTCTGACCTGAAGATGATGTGACGGATGCGGGTAATATCTATCACGCCCAGAAGTACGCCTCCCTTGTCGACCACTGGCAGGAAGTTGTTGTTGCTGCGGCTTATCTCAGCCACGAGTTTGCCCATAGGCAAATCGGCATGAATGGGATGATAGTCTTTCTCGATGACGCTCTGCATGCTCATCAGCGTGAGGGCCGCACGGTCGATGTGATGAGTGAGCAGTTTGCCCTCTCTTGCCAGTCGCAGGGCGTAAATGCTGTGGCTCTCGAAGATGCTGATGGTGAGGTATGACGAGATGCAGACGATCATGAGCGGCATGAAGAGCTGATAGCCTCCCGTGAGTTCGGCGATGAGGAAGATGCCCGTAAGCGGCGCATGCATCACACCCGTCATCACGCCTGCCATACCCATGAGCGTGAAGTTCTGCTCGGGCACGTAGACTCCTATCTCGTTGGCATTCCAGAAGCGGGAGAAGAAGAAACCCGCAAAACCGCCGATAAAGAGCGAAGGTGCGAAGGTTCCACCACAACCGCCACTGCCATTGGTTGCCGATGTGGCAAACACCTTGGTGAGGGTGACGAGTCCGATATAGACGAGCAGCAGATGGCTGTTGCCATAGAAGAGCGAGTTGCTCATCACCTGCCCCCACTCTGCCTCTGTCCTGCCCTTGAGCAGGATGTTGACAGCCGAGTAGCCCTCGCCATAGAGCGAAGGGAACAGGAAGATAAGGCTGCTCAGGATGAGTCCGCCCAAGAGGAGTTTGGCATAAGGATGCTTGCCCAGACGGGCGAACATGCCCTCGCAAGCCGACATGGTGCGCATGAAGTAAAGGCTGACAAAGCCGCAGAAGATACCCAACAGGATACATACCGGCGCACGGTCGAGCACCCAGGGCGAGGTGAGCGTGAAGTCGAAGAGCGACTTCGAGCCCATCAGAATATAGGTGAAACAGGTGGCTGTGACACACGAGATGAGGATGGGCAGAAGCGAAGCCATCGACAGGTCGACCATCAGCACCTCGAGCGTGAAGACCAGTCCGGCTATAGGTGCCTTAAAGATTCCGGCAATGGCGGCACTGGCTCCGCAGCCCACCAGCAGGATCATCGTCTTCTTGTCCATGCGGAAGATCTGTCCCAGATTGGAACCGATGGCCGAACCGGTAAGCACAATAGGCGCCTCGGCTCCCACAGAACCGCCGAAGCCAATGGTGATGCCAGAAGCCACCACAGACGACCAGCAGTTGTGGCCGCGCAGCTTGGAGTTCTTGGTAGAGATGGCGTAGAGCACGCGGGTAATACCATGCGAGATATTGTCGCGCACCACATACTTGATAAAGAGCGACGTGAGGTAAATGCCCACGATTGGGAAGAGCAGGAAGAGCAGGTTGTACGTGTTCTTGACAAATCCCGATGTGAGCAGAATCTGTATCTCGTGCACGATTCCATGCAGGAAATAGCCTGCCACCGAGGCGAGCACCCCGATGACAAAGGCGAGGATGAGTGTCATCTGGCGGTCGGAAATATGTTCCTTCTGCCAGGCCACCATCTTGTCGACCCAACTTTTCCTTGCTTCTAAAATATCGTCATCCATTAATATATATATTATCCTTTATTATTTTATCTTGGCACAGATTACGCGGATTACACGGATTTTATCTTCTGACTGCCACAACGCTTTCACCAAGGAATATGGCATCAGCCTCTGTGTTGTCCGCGCCTCATCATTCCTTAAAACTCCGAAGTGAAATGGAACCTGATATGTTCGAAGTCCTGCTGTGCCATGCTGAGCACATAGCCCGAGTCGGCGAGGAACACGTCTCTGCCCTCTATGTCCTTGGCCATGTACTGATACTTGCGCTTCTTGAAGTTCTCCAGCTCCTGCTCATCGTCGGCCTCTATCCAGCAAGCCTTGTGCAGGTGGACAGGTTCCCAGCGGCACTTGGCGTTGTACTCGTTCTCCAAACGATACTGGATGACCTCGAACTGCAACTGTCCTACGGTTCCCACGATGCGGCGGCCGTTGAACTGGTTGACAAACAGCTGTGCCACACCCTCGTTCATCAACTGCTCCAATCCCTTCTGGAACTGCTTGCTCTTCATTGGGTCGTCGTTCTCGATATACTTGAAGAGCAGAGGCGAGAACGATGGCAAACCACGGAAGTGCAGCTGCTCGCCCTCGGTGAGCGTGTCGCCAATCTTGAAGATGCCGTTGTCGGGCAGACCTACGATGTCACCAGGATAAGCCTCGTCGATGGTGCTCTTGCGCTGCGCCATGAACTGTGTGGGCGAAGAGAAACGGACGGTCTTGCCCAATCGTACGTGCAGGTAAGGCTGATTGCGCACAAACTTGCCCGAACAAATCTTACAGAAGGCAATACATGAACGGTGGTTGGGGTCGATATTGGCGGTGATCTTGAAGATGAAGCCAGTAAACTTGCTCTCCTCAGGCTCTACCAGTCGCTCCTCGGCCTGAGTGGGCTTGGGCGACGGTGCTATCTTGACGAAGCAGTCGAGAAGTTCCTGCACACCGAAGTTGTTGAGCGCAGAACCGAAGAACACCGGTGCCACCTCGGCCGAACGGTAAGTCTCCACATCGAAGGCTGGATAAACGCCGTTGACCAACTCCAGATCCTCACGCAACTGGGCAGCCTCGCGCTCACCCACATGCTGATCGAGCGCTTCGGAGTTGACGTCCACTTCCACCTTCTCGGTCACGCGCTGCTTGTTGGGAGTAAAGAGGTTGAGCTGCTGCTCGTAGATATTGTACACGCCCTTGAACCGGGCACCTTGTCCGATAGGCCAGCTCAGGGGTCGAACCTTGATCTTGAGTTCTTCCTCCAGTTCGTCGAGCACGTCGAAGGCATCGCGGCCCTCACGGTCCATCTTGTTGATGAAGATGATAACAGGCGTATTGCGCATACGGCACACTTCCATCAACTTGCGGGTCTGGGCCTCCACACCCTTGGCTGAGTCGACCACGATGATGGCTGAGTCAACGGCTGTCAGCGTGCGGTAAGTGTCCTCGGCAAAGTCTTGGTGACCGGGAGTATCGAGGATGTTCACCTTGTAGGGATCGCCATGCTCGCCATCGGGCAAGTAGTCGAACTCCATCACCGACGTGGAAACAGAAATACCACGCTGTTTCTCTATATCCATCCAGTCGGAAGTGGCTGTCTTGCGTATCTTATTGTTCTTTACGGCACCTGCCACCTGTATCTGTCCACCAAAGAGAAGGAACTTCTCTGTCAGTGTGGTCTTACCTGCATCAGGGTGAGATATAATGGCAAACGTTCTTCTTCTTTCAATCTCTTTCATCTCGTTGTATATATATTTTGAACTTTTCTCAAGTTCTGTATATTATTATAAAATATGTATATCCTAAAAATTAAACACTACATGTCGTCGTCAAACTTCAAGCCCTCTTTACGGTCCTTGATGTAATAATCGCTCAGCATGCCCACGAAGGTGCTGATCTCGGTCACGGCACGGGCTGTCTCGGGCGTTATCTTCTTCTTCTGCAGGCGGAGCATCATCACGCCATAGAGTGCGTCTAAGCAGGTTTCTATCTCGTTCACATCCTTGTCGCCCTTGTTGCGCAGCTCTACGATGTAGGGCAACACCTTGTAGTATTCGGCATTATAGATGGGGAACTTGCTGCTCTGCAGCAGCATTCCGTGCAAGTCGATGACGTCCTTGAGCAACACGCGGTTGATATCGAGATGTCCATACTCGCGCTTTCCTTCCTCGTTCATCATGCGGATGAGGTTGCCAAACCAGTCCAACTCCTCGGCTTTCTGCTCGTCGGTATAGTCGAAACGGTCGATATACTGCTTGCGGATAACAGGCAGCGAACAGCCATAGGCGCGGATAATGTCCTCCACCTGCCACATATACAACAGGTATTCGGCGATACTTTTCTTTCTTAACTCTTGTGCTACAAACATATATTTTGTGAAAATAATATTCTCATATAATCTTTCCGGGCACACGCCCCGTAGGACAGCCTAAAACTCGGGCAGATGATACAGGTTGAACACCGTGCCTATCAGCGCTATCAGCGAGAAGATGATCACCACACTGCCTATCACCTTATTAATAATAAGAATGCCATTGGTATCGAACTTGCCGCGTATCTTGTCGATGAGCCAGGTAAGACCAAACCACCACAGCAAGGCGCCAAACACGATGCTGAGATAGCCCACGCCCATCTCAATAGGCATGTCGGGAACCACAAAGGCAAACTGCGCGTATGTGGCCATGAAGAGGAACACGATGAGCGGATTGGAGAGGGTGACGAGAAAGGCCGTCAGGCCGTTGTGGAACAATGTGCCCTGCTTGTTGCTGCTCTTGTGCATATTCTTCATCGGGTTGCTCTTGAAACAATACACTCCGAAGACAAGCAGCAGCAGACTGCCCGAAATCTGAAGATAGAACTTGTTCTGGGCATTGTTGACAAAATCCATCACAAAACTCATACCCAAACCCGTGAACATGGCATACACGATGTCGCTGCAAGCAGCGCCGATGCCTGTCACAAAACCATACCAGCGCCCCTTGTTCAACGTGCGCTGAATACACAAAATACCTACTGGACCCATGGGAGCAGAGGCAATGATACCTATGACAATACCCTTGAAAATAAAATCAAGGATGTTTATCTCTATTGGAAACAATGAATTCATACGAGGTGCAAAGATACAATTTTTTAATCATACAATGCAAATTTTCCGTCTAAAAGTTTGTCCGATGCATTTTTTTTCTTATCTTTGCCATCAAATTTTAAAACTCTAACTTATTAAAAAACATAAACAATATGACAGAAAATGCATTGAAGCCGTATGTAATCGGCTTGGACCTTGGCGGCACCAACTCTGTTTTCGGTATCGTGGACGCACGTGGTGAAATCAAGGCTACTACAGCCATCAAGACCGGTGGCTATGACAACGTGAATGATTACGTAAAGGCAGCTGTCGAAGCACTACAACCTATTATCGAAACCGTTGGTGGTATTGAGAAAATCAAGGCTATGGGTATCGGAGCACCTAATGGCAACTTCTATAAGGGAACTATCGAGTACGCTCCCAACCTGCCCTGGGCTCACACTTGTGTAGTTCCTTTGGCAGATCTCTTCAGCAAGGCTCTTGGCGGACTCCCAGTAGCGCTTACCAATGATGCCAATGCGGCAGCACTGGGCGAAATGACTTATGGCGCAGCACGTGGACTGAAGAACTTCATCGACATCACTTTGGGTACTGGCGTAGGCTCAGGCATCGTGATTGATGGAAAGATGGTTTATGGCTGCGATGGTTTCGCAGGCGAGCTGGGCCATGTGGTTATGGTTCGTGGCAAGGAAGGCCGTACATGCGGCTGCGGCAGAACTGGCTGTCTGGAAGCTTACTGCTCTGCAACAGGTGTGGCTCGTACTGCACGCGAATTCCTCGAGAACAGCGATGAGCCTTCATTGCTCCGCGAAATCAAGCCAGAGGACATCACCTCTTACTACTTGTTTTAATTTCCCCATTCGTGTGTTGCCTTGGCTAAGCGGTAAGTATTGCTGCCGGCAAGGGCGACGCCTTGGCTAAGCGCGTGTACGACTTCACTGGCAAGATGCTCGGTGAGGCTTGTGCCGACTTCGCAGCATTCGCTTCACCTGAGGCTTTCGTCTTCTTCGGCGGTCTTACCAAGGCTGGCGATCTCTTGATGAAACCTCTCAAGGAGTCATACGACAATACCGTATTGCCTATCTTCAAGGGCAAGGCTAAGTTCCTTGTGTCAACTCTCGATGGCAGCTCTGCAGCTGTTCTCGGCGCAAGCGCTGTGGGTTGGGATTTGTAATTTGTCATCATCTTTACAAAAATCCTGGACTTTATTTTTGTTTATCGTTCCAGAAATATACAGAATGCCTCCGAAGTAATTTCGGGGGCATTCTCGTTTTTATCACAGATGTATTTCGTGACAAATAACGCATTGGTTTTGATAGAACTGCTGCATTGTTTTAAAGAAAATGAAGCATTGTTTTTAAAAAGAACTGCTGCATAATCGTGACAGAAATCTACATTTCAAGCACTTTTTACATGACGAAAATCAATTTTTCCTCTTATTCCGCACTTTTTTCTCAAAACCTCGCTCGTTCTTATAGTTTTTTCGTACCTTTGCACACCCAAAACAAAGGTGCGGACAGGATTGTAAACAAGATAACATGACACATCACAGTCGTCCGGCACTCTCTTACGATTGTATTGAACATCATTTCAAGTTAAGAATCACATTTAATTAAGAATCACATAAGAATAAGTAAAAATGAAAAAGATTTACACAGTGGCTAAATACGCCAAAAGCATCATGCTCGCAGCTGTAATGACAGCAAGCGCTTTGACTACAGTAAATGCTCAAGAAGCAGACAACACTACCTATGCTCCAGCAGAAGCCAACAGCTGGTGGAGAGGCGAAGAGGTAACAGGTGAAGAACAGCAAGTTTATGTATATAATGTTGGCGCTGGCATTTTCGTAACTACCGACGACACTCCCTCTGAAAAAAATATCGACAATGCTGCACTCTGGACTCTTTCTAACAACGAGTTCAGCTGTGGGGACTACCACATAAAGATGTGGAGCGCAGCTGGAGCAGGAAGGGATTGGTATACAGCTACAAACAAAGACGAAGCCACAGTATTTAACTTTGTAACAGGCGATACCCAAGACAGAGGCTTTTCTTATAAATTATCTAAAACAGAAGGCTGGTTTACGTTTTTATTTACTCGCTATTTCAACGTTGAAAAAGACAAATACACAGCAGCCGAAACCAAGAGCAAATACAATGACTTCCTCTTTATCTCTCCTGAACAGAAAGAGGCTTACAGCATATATTCTGCACTCTACAAAGAAGCAAGTGAATTGACAAGCAACGAGAAAATTTCTACAAGTTTGCTCAGCCAGCTGAAAGAAGTCCTCACCTCTACAGCTGCTGCCAATTACGGCACATATTCTGCAAACAAGAACACATTGCAGAACATCATCGAGGAAATCAAGACTTACCTCAACAGCACTCCAACAGGCATCGACAACATCAATGCCAACTCATCAGCCAAGACTGAAGCTATTTTCAGCGTGAACGGTGTTCGCAACGCCCAGCTCAACAAGGGACTCAACATCGTGAAGATGAGCGACGGTTCTATCAAGAAGATCATGGTTAAGTAATCTTCTACTTCAATACTACATACAAAAACGAAAGGCTGTGCCAAAGGGATTCTTCCCAAAGACACAGCCTTTTTTGATTGAATACTTAGCCATAAAGCATATGGCTTTAACTTCTTTAACTTAACTTCCCCATTCGCGAAAGCTGTTTTTTACTTCTGCAGCGTAACTCCCATCAGTCCAACAACCACCTCGTTGCTCAAGGCGCGGAGAGTCAGCGAACGGAGTTTCTTCTTGGCGTTGAGAGGCATGTCGAGCATCGTGGCAGCGCCACCAGGCAAGGCACACATCGCCAACTTCATATCAGGAAGATCGCCGGCAGTGGCTACCTCCTGATAGTGAGAGTCGCGGAAAAGATGACGGCTCACAATACCTGTATTCAGACCTATACGGTAAGGACGAACGGCAGGCATGGCAAAAGCCACAGCGTTCTCCACGAAGTCTTGCTCGATAGGACACCAGTTGACAGGTGGAACAAGCATCAGCTCGTCTGTCGTACCGTCGGTATATTCCACTCTCACCACGGCATTCTCTATGGCAAACTGCATGGGGTTGGTAGAGCCAGCCATCAGCAGATAGGCATGCGAAGCCTTGCCCGACAAAGGAATGGTGATGCTGTCGGGATAATTGTCCCACAAACTGGTATAGGCAATATTCTTGCCCTCGGCAGGTGTGCGGAACGACAAGCCTGGCAAGGTCTCGAAAGATCCGTCCTTCACCATGCTGCGCAACTTGGAGTCGTCTATCTTGGCGAGTTTCTTCGTTGAACACCAGTCGCCCATTCCCTGCGTAGGCACACAGAGTGTGGTGTAAGGCGAGCGGGGTGTGAGATATTGGTTCTTGAAGATGTCGCTCACTTCCGAATTGAAGGCAGCATCCATGTTTACCATTCTTCGCTTTCCGTCGTTCAACTGGTCGAAGTCATTGCCCACACCTGTCATCGTTCCCCATCGGTCGGCAGTCTGTTCTGCAACGGCATCAGCCAATGTGTAAGTCTTCTTTACCTCAACCTCATCATTGTCTACGGGCTTGATGGTTGCCAGCTCCACGTGCTGGCGCTTGTCGGCTGTCAGTTCGGTGTCTTTATATTTTCCTCCACCCATATTCTGACGTATCACAATCTGCAGCGGACGGGCAAAGTTCTGCTCTATGTCGAAGATGTCCTTGTCGCCCACTCTTCTGAACGAGTAGTCCAAATAAGGCGTATGCACCGACGCGCTGTCCCATGCTGCGGGGAAACCAGGACGGATGATGCACTTGCCCTCTAAAGCATTGGGCGTGATGCCATAAAGGCCTTCGATAAACGCACGCGACGAGATGCCCGTCACATCAGAGAAATCGCGATAGCCCTCGCCTGTGGCACGGTCCATCGTCGACAACTGTCCGAAGTTGCCCGGACTGCTGCCAAGATACATGAAGTCGAGCACATTGGCTTTCAGCAGTCGGTAAGCCTCCTCCGCTCTTCCTGCCTGATAATAAGCCAGCACGGTATGCATCACCTCTGCCATCGCCACATTGTTGATACTCCATTCATAAGGCGACCAGTCGGATGTGCTCACCGTCTGATATTCCTGTCCATCATATATATAAGGTACGCGCGGGATGTGCCTGTCCACATACTTCGTTGCCAGATAGTTCTGTTCGCCAGTTCCTGCGCCACAGTCTATCGGTGTGTAGATGCTCCACAGCGCTGCGTCCTTATGAACTCGCTTCAGTCCCATGAAATCCTGATATTCAGCCCAGTGGCCGAAATCTTTCAGCCACAGTCGGCTGTTCATAGCTTTCAGTATCCTGTCGGCTTCCTCACGATAAGGCGCTGGATTCTCGCCTATCATCTCTGCCATGCGGGCAGCCAAGAGGTTGGCACGGTAGTTATAGGCCGATGAATGGGTTACGCCACCGCTGTTGTATTGCAGCGCATCGCTTGCCCAGATACAGCAATAGGCATCGTAGAGTCCGTCGTTGTCGGGATCCCAGGTGTTCTTCTCCCAGGCGAGATGACTCTTGATGACAGGCCACATCTTGCGCATATAGGCTGTATCGGCATCAAACTGGAAATGCCAAAGCAGCTCGTCGATATACACCAGGTTCATGTCGTAATGGTGGAACTGCTTGTTGTTCTCTGGATTGCGGCAGATGTAGCCATTGCTGTACATCGGCGTTCCCCATTCGTAGGCGCCACGCGAGAGATTGTGCTCCTTGTCCATCACATGAGGACGGGTCACAGGGATGTCGGTCACCTGACTCTTGGCATAGGCATCGAAATGAATGCGCTGGCGGTCGAACATACCCAAGAAATCGCCCATATAGGCTGCACGCCAGCCTGGCAGAGGCATTCTCCAGCCCACAGCGCCATGCGTCCAAACTTGCCCGTTCCAGGCTCCGTCTGCAGCCATGACCATAGTTCCGCCTACAGGATTCAGATAAGCATCGGGAGTATTGAAGATGACGGAAGAAGCCAAGTCGGAACGCCACTGCTCTGCTGCCTGATAACGCTTGCACATCTCTGAGTTCTTGCCTGTCGACAAGACGGTGTTGTCGACCGAGAAATACAGTTCGGCAGCACCCTTCTGAGGCATAATACCTGCAACGGTAGAGAGCATCTTGGGCTGGGCAGGCGCATCGAAGGCCTCAGGACCATCGAACTTGCCGATGTCGCCGGCTCTCTTAAACTTGCTCACCCTGGTTTCGCATATCATACCCACAATCTCTATTTTCGCCTTGCCAAAATTCTCGGCAGCGAATTTCCAGACAGCACCTTCCGTCTGCGGATAAGCCAACACCGAGAGCTTCAGCACACCGCTACCCCATCGCTTGTCCTTCATCAGATACTCACGCTTTCCAGCCTCATATCTTGCCTTGCAGTACTCTACCGAGTCGAGCTGAAAAGCCTGACCGTTGCATTTTATCACGAAACGGATGTTGCGATGATTGTTCTTCTTAAAGATAGCGAATATAGGACGGTCGCTGGTTTCCAGTCGCCATTCATCCACACTGCCATAGAGGGCGCGTGTATAACGATTGTTGCCATTCACACAGCTAAAACCTCTACCGTCGGGGTGGTAGTTGGCAGTACGCTGCATCACTCCTTGCGCTGACGAGGACAACATTCCCATCATACAAGCCGATACGACTGCGATAGTTTTTAATTTAGTTTGTTTCATGTTGGTTGATGGTTTCTTATTATTCAAGTTTTATATTTTATTCAAGCCTTGGTTAAGTCTCTTTTCTGTTGGATTTACGATTTCTGTCTCGTCCAAGCCGCATGGCTTGCCTGTGTCTCGCGTACCTATTAATATAGGCATCCCAAGCAGGTGTGTACAAAGATAAACAAAATTTCCGACAGCACAATCATACACCCCTCGCTTTTGTACGGTTTTACATCTTTATGGACGATTTCTTATGCTTTATTGAACAATTATACCTATCTTTGCAAAAGAAATAAAAACTTAAAGGCTATTATAATCGATATGATAAGACAACAACGCAAAAGACTTATTGCAACATGCCTCACCTGCGCACTGCTCACAGCAGTCAGCGCACAGGCTCAGTTCTTGCCTTCCCCCACACAGGAAGCCAAACCTGGTATAAGATGGTGGTGGATGGGATCGGCCGTCGACAAGGAGAACTTGGGATGGAATCTCGACCAATATGCCAAGGCTGGCATAGGCGCAGTGGAGATAACTCCACTCTATGGCGTACAGGGAAACGACAAGAACGACATACCTTACCTCTCGCCACGATGGATGGAGATGCTCAGATTCGTGGAAAAGAAAGACAAGGAATTGGGCATTGAGACCGATATGGCTACCGGAACAGGATGGCCTTTCGGCGGACCTTGGGTTCCACTGAGCGAGGCTGCCTGCAAGGCTGTTTTCGTCGACACCATTGTAGATGTCAAGAAGAAACTCATGGACATCAACTTCACCCTGCCCGAAAAAGAGCGCAACTTCGCCAAACTGAAAGTCATCAAGGCTTATCCTGTGGCAGGAGCCACCAAGAAGAAACGCGTCATCGCACTCTACGAGAGCCGCACCCGACAGATGGTGAAGCGTGCTGCACCTGGAGGTGAAGGCTACGTCATCGACCACTTCGACTCTACTGCCGTAGCCCATTATCTGGCACACATCGACAGCGCCTTTACGGCTTCGGGAACACCTTTTCCACATACTTTCTTCAACGACAGCTACGAAGTGTATGGCGCCAACTGGACTCCCACTCTGCTGACTGAGTTCGAAAATATGCACGGCTACAAATTGCAGGACAAGTTCCCCGAGTTCCTGGATGGCGACGCAATCGTTGTGAGCGATTATCGCGAGACCCTGGGAGAGATGCTGCTGCACAATTTCACCAAACAATGGACAGCATGGGCACACAAGCACGGAGCCATCACACGCAACCAGGCGCACGGCTCACCCGCCAACCTCATTGACTGCTATGCGGCTGTCGACATTCCTGAGATAGAAGGCTTCGGACTGACAGACTTCGGCATCAAGGGCCTGCGCAAGGATCCGGGGAAGACTCGTCCCAACTTCAGCGACCTGAGCATGCTGAAATATGCTCCTTCGGCTGCCCACATCACGGGCAAGAAATATACATCAAGCGAGACTTTCACCTGGCTCACCGAGCATTTCCGCACGTCACTGAGCCAGATGAAACCCGATATGGACCTGATGTTCTGTGCCGGCGTCAACCACATGTTCTTCCACGGCACAGCCTATTCGCCAAAGAACGATCCATGGCCAGGATGGAAATTCTATGCTTCCATCGACATGAGCCCCACCAACAGCATCTGGCGCGATGCGCCCGAACTGATGAAATACATCACCCATTGTCAAACCTATCTGCAATGGGGACAGCCCGACAACGACTTCTTGGTGTATCTGCCCGTAAGAGACATGTGGCGCACCAATACCAAGAAATGGCTCATGATGTTCGACATTCACAGCATGGCGAAGAAGGCTCCCGAGTTTATCAAGTGCATCCTCGATATCGACAAGGCCGGATTCGACTGCGACTACATCAGCGACCAATACCTGCGCTCGTGTACTTATAAGAACGGCATGATAGAGACTGCTGCCGGAACACGATATAAGGCGCTGGTCATTCCCGGCAACAACATCATGCCAAGCGACGTGATACAGCACATCTCGCAGTTGAAGGCGCAAGGAGCCAAGATTATCAAGGGCGACAACACTGAGGCGATGGCAAAGGCTGCCAACCCTGAAATGATGAGAAAACAATATGGACTGAAGCTGATACGACGCAACAACAAGTACGGTCATCACTACTTCATCGCCAACCTCACCGACCACGATATCAAGGCCCAAGTGCCTATTGCTACAGGAGAGAACGCTGCGCTGTGGTACAATCCTATGAACGAATCTTACCATGCTGCTGTGATAAACGAACGCGGAGAACTGGATATCAACCTCAAAAGTGGCGAAAGCAGAATCCTCCTCAGTGCACAGAAAGAGTCGGCACCCTGGTTGCAAGACAAGAAACTGCGCCTGGCAAAGACCGAACCTCAAACCATAGACAAGGGTGAAAGCATCGACCTCACCGCCAACACCTGGAAGCTCTCCTTCACTGAGGAAGCACCCAAGGTAGAGGAAACCTTCAGCCTGCAGGGTCTCAAGACATGGGAGAGCCTCAGCGACAAGGCCCAGGTGACGATGGGAACTGGCGTCTACGAGACAACGTTCAAGCTGTCGAAAGAGCAAGCCAAGAAACAATGGAGCATCGACTTAGGCGACGTGCGCGAAAGTGCCCGCGTCTACATCAACGGCCATTACATAGGCTGCGCCTGGGCTGTGCCTTACATTCTCCACTGCAAGGATGCACTGTCGAAGGGCAAGAACACCATCCGCATAGAAGTGACCAACCTGCCTGCCAACCGCATTGCTGCACTCGACCGCGAAGGTGTGAAATGGCGCAAGATGAAGGAAATCAACGTCGTAGACATCAATTACAAGAAAACCACCTACGACAAGTGGGAACCTGTGCCAAGCGGACTCAACAGCATCGTCAAGCTGGTGGAAGTAAAAACAGACATAAACTGAATAAACAACAAAACAAATAAACAACTCAACAAATGAAAAAACTGATCTTTACATCACTCTGTGTACTCATGGGTATGAGCTTTGCCTCAGCCCAGAAAGTTCATAGAAACGTAACAAACCTGAAAAAAGAAATCATGGAGGTGGCTCATCGCACCAACAACTATTTCATGGCAAAGTACAGCGACCCTACACTCGATACCTTTGTCAAACGAATACGTACCAGCAACCTGTGGACACGCGCCGTGTACTACGAGGGACTCATGGCTCTCTACGAGATTGACCCTCAGCAGAAATATCTCGACTATACAGATCGCTGGGCTGACTATCACAAGTGGCAGGCTCGCAGCGGAGAGACCAACGACAATGCCGACAACCAGTGCTGCATGCAGGTTTACATCGACCGCTACGTACAGAGCGGAGGAAAGAAAGACTTAAGTCATGTGAAGGCAAACCTCGACCATCAGATTGCATCCAACCGTGTTTCTTACTGGACATGGATCGACGCCATACAGATGGCTATGCCTATATATGCAAAATATGCAAAAGTCAGCGGCGAGAAAAAGTATCTCGACTATGCCATGAACTCCTACAAGTGGACACGCGACACACTGGCAGGCGGACTGTTCAACGAGAAGGAAGGTTTGTGGTGGAGAGACAAGGACTACGTTCCTCCCTACAAGGAGAAAGACGGCAGCAACTGTTACTGGAGCCGTGGCAATGGCTGGGTTTACGCAGCCTTGGTTCGCGTGATGGAGACATTGCCTGCCAACGACAAGAACTACCAATATCTGAAGAAAGACTTCATCAACATGAGCAAAGCTCTGCTGAAATGCCAGCGCGAGGATGGATACTGGAATGTAAGCCTCGTTTGCCCTGCCAACTATGGCGGCCCTGAAATGACGGGTACAGGTCTCTTCCTCTACGGCATGGCATGGGGCGTGAGACAGGGCATTCTGCCTGCTGCCACTTATCAGAAAGCTATGGACAAGGCATGGAAGGCGCTGGCTGCATCGGTTCATGAAGATGGTTTCATCGGTTACAACCAGGGCACTGGCAAGGACCCATCGGCTGGACAGCCTGTCACCTATACGTCTGTTCCCGATTTCGAGGACTACGGCACAGGATGCCTCCTGTTGGGTGCTGCTGAATACTACAAACTTTTAAAGGTAAAAAAGTAAAAAGGTAAAAAAGTAAAAAGGTAAAAAAGTAAAAAGATAAAAAAGTAAAAAGATAAAATACATGAGAGTATATCTATATGTATTGGCTTGCTTGGTGGCGCTCATGCCACTGAGCGCCAATGCTTCCAAGAAGCAGAAGAAGGCAAGGAAGGCTAAGACAGAGCTCTGGCCCGACGGCACGAAGATGGACACTTGGTTCCTGCAGGCCCAAAAAGTGAATACAGACACCTTGGGCAAACAGTATGTCATCACCGATTACGGAGTTAAGAATGACAGTACTTTGTTGCAGACCAGCGCCATACAGGGAATCATCGACCTCGCCTCAAAGAATGGAGGAGGCGTCGTCGTCATACCGGAAGGCACTTTCCTCAGTGGCGCCCTCTTCTTCCGTCCCAAGACTCATCTGCTCCTATCCGAAGGAGGCAAGTTGAAGGCAAGCGACCGCATCGTCAACTTCCCCATACTCACGACACGCATCGAAGGCGAGACCTGCAAATACTTCTCCGCCTTCATCAATGCCGACCACTGCGATGGCTTCACCATTGCCGGAAAGGGAACCATCGACGGAAATGGCAAACATTATTGGGAAGAGTTCTGGATTCGTCGTCAGTGGAACAGCCGCTGCACCAACAAGGATGCACAGCGTCCAAGACTCGTATACATCAGCAATTCCTCGAACGTGACTCTTCAGGACGTGCATTTGCAGAACAGCGCTTTCTGGACCAATCACATCTATCGCTGCGACCATGTGCGGTTTCTCGACTGCTACATCTTCGCTCCTACTCAGGGATTAAGGGCTCCCAGCAGCGATGCCATTGATATAGATGTTTGTCATGATGTGCTGGTGGAAGGCTGCTACATGAGTGTCAACGATGATGCTATTGCCATCAAGGGAGGAAAAGGTACATGGGCAGACCAGTCACCCGAGAACGGACCGGTATACAATGTCTTGATACAGCGTTGCAACTACGGCAAGGTTCATGGATGCCTCACCTTAGGAAGCGAGAGCGTGAGCGACCGCAACATCGTGCTTCGCGACATCACCGTAAAGAATGCCAAACGCGTGTTATGGCTCAAACTGCGTCCCGACACACCGCAACATTACGAGTATGTCACAGTCGACAATATCAGCGGAACCACAGGAAGTTTCCTTACCATTCGTCCATGGACTCAGTTCTTCAAGCCTGGCGACAGAGAGGACATGCCTCTAAGCCAATGCAGCAACATCACGATGAAGAACATCCGCATGGACTGCGACAACTTCTTCGATGTGGGCACAAGCGACAAGTATCGCCTCTCCCACTTCACCTTCGAAAACATATCCTGTACCGACAAGAAAATGGCATTTTCTGCAGATATAATAGAAAACACCATCTGCAAAAATGCCAATATCAGCAAAAAAGCACGACCTGTACGGTTGGCACGCCCTGAAGGGGCAGAAGCTCTTAGCCCAGGGCAGCGCCCTGGGTATAATGGCAATCGGCAAGGCGCCCTGTAAGGGCAAAAGCTTTATGTATTGCCTTGATTTTTAAAGCTTTT
>OGMR01000564.1_pt1 | contig 16912 bp, 10 predicted proteins | sample 1573251 | NCBI WGS metagenome assembly OGMR01 (sample SAMEA2581979, study PRJEB24529) | metagenome | biome: Human gut stool | place: China | collected 2011
CAAATGGGCCAAGTTTATTTAATTTTTAATTCGTCCCAATTTTAATGGGACACTAGTGACATCGCGCATATTAACACTCAACGCATTACAGATGCTGCAAATGGTTTTTACGGTAAGATTAGTCCGCCCCGCCTCGATGCGGCTCAAGTTGGATCTTTCCATGTCACACCGGTAAGCCAGCTCCTGTACAGTCAGCTTGCGTTCCTTCCTCAACTCCTTGATCCTCGTAGAGATATAAAGGATTTCATCTTGATAGTTCATTCCCATTTCAAAAATTTGGACAAAAATTTTGCTGTGCAAATTTTTATATATATATATTTGCACCATGCGTATCATATATGATACCAACAAAAAGAGGGTCGTCCGAATAACAAATTGAAAACTAAATACAAACACATCTTTATTTCAACCATTTTTACTATGAAAAACAACAACTTGTTTAGAAAATTCCTGGCATTGTTCTTAACCGGAACCATGCTGGCCGGTGTCGGGTGTAAGGACTACGACGACGACATCGACGACATCAACAAAAAGATCGACGATCTAAATGCGAAAGTCGAACTGAAGGCCGATGCTTCCGCCCTTCAGACAATTTCAGACAAACTGAAGGATGTCGATTTCTCGAAATTCGTCACCGATGCCGAATTGAGCCAGGAGCTGGCAGCCTACGTCAAGGACGCCGACCTCAAAAAGAAAGTCGGAGACCTCGGGTTCCAGACCGTGACACAGGTGCAGGAGCTGATCAAAGGCCTGCAAAACGAAGTGCAGGTGAAGGCCCTGATCGAGAATCAGCTCAAAGCCGCTGACCTCTGGTCCAAAATCGGCGGCGAGGTCAAGAAAGGCATCCTCGAAGAGCTGGCCAAAAACAGCGAGCTGACCACTGCCGTGAAGAATCAGGCTGTCGCAGCCGTCTTGGCCGCCATCACCAACGACCCGGCCGTGAAGGACATCAAGACCGCCATCAGCAAAATTGCCGGCGAGGAGGCCTCCGAATTCGTCAAGGAATACATGGACGTCAACAACAAAGCCTGGATCGAGAACGTGAACTCGGCAGCCGCCGAAGCGGTAAAGAACGCCGAATCCGCATTGAGCAGGCAGATCATCAGCCTCATTTCGACGCAGGGCTACCTGAAGAAGAGCGACCTGACTGCGGAACTCGGCGCCTTCAAGCAGGCCATCGCCCAACTTCAGGCCGATGTCACTGCGCTGATCAACCGCATCCAGTCGCTGGTAAACGTTCCCGGAACCATGTATGTTGGCAGTGGCGGATCCTATACTACGATGGATTTCTACAAGGTCGGAGCCACCCCCATCGGCAACGGAATGGTCACGCTGACCTACCGCGTCACGCCGGCCTCGCTGGCCAAAGACCTCGTAGATGCCTATGCTAACGAAAAAGCGACGTTCGCTATTGTCTCCGAGCAGATAAAAACCCGTGCCGCAACGGCAACTCCCGCAGCCACCATCACCGACGTTCGGTTTATCGAGGAGGGTAAGTTCGCCGTAACCGCCACCATGTCGGCGGAGGAGCTTGGTGAGCTTTACGAGAAAGAGGAGAAATGGATCACGCTGGCCCTTTCGATCGAGAACACCGTGAATCCCGGAACCGGCGCCGAGGACGAAACCGCCTCGGAGGTAACGAACAACGTGCTGTCGAACTTCGCCAGCATCATGCCCGACGAGGCCCAAGAGATCGAACTCGGCGTTTACACCAAGGACGAGGAGCCGGTCGCCTACGACTACGCCACCATCGAAATGCCGTTCAACAAGCAGGCCGTCAGCAAGAAGACGCTGCTGGAGAATACGCAGCTGCTGGCTTCGCTCGACGGAGGCAAGACCCTGATGACGCTGGACAACGTCAACAAACTGCTTGGCTCGAAAATCAGCATCGGCGCTTACACCGTAACGCCCAAATACTACGCCGACCCCAGCCAGTCGGCCGAGATTACGGACAAAACCGAGATCGGCAAATTCATCCTGCGCGTCGACAACTCGAAACTCGTTTACGACACGAAACTCGCTACGGTGGACTTCCGTGCAGCAGGCGTTTCCGGCGACGTAGGCAAGAACGTCGTATGCGCACACAAAATCGTGATCAACGTCGACGGGAAAGCCACGACGGCAACGATCGAGGCGCCGCAGACCTACATCATCACCAACCAGGCCGGCGCGACCTTCACCTTCAAGGAGACTCCCAAACCGCTGGCATGGAGCTATGCGTTCGTCAAGAACGGCATCGCCGGGCAGACCGCCACTCCGGAAATCTCCGATAACATCTTCGGCGAAATCGCTTTGGTGAACGACATCGACCTGCCGAAGGAGGTCACCATCGAGGATATTATCACGCTGGGCAACCTCGACACGGACCGTTCGACGGTCAAGGTCGCCGGCAAGGAGGTCGACAACGATCTCGGCATCCGATTCACCGCATTCGCCAGCCAGATCGCCATGGGCGTGAAAGCCTCCGTTCAGGCAGATGCATACGAGTGGGGCAAGGCCTATGACATCGAGTATGTCTATGTATACCAGAACGTCGACTACAAACTGAAGGGCCAGATCGCCTTCGGAGCCGCCCCGGCGCCCGTCAACTACATCGTCGACAACGCCATCGGCTACGAGACGAAGAGCGTCAGCAAGACGTGGAAGGACGTTTACACAGCCAACAAGGCCGGATTCGCCAGCGAAGCGGAGTTCGCCGAGGCTATCTTCGCAGCTACGACCGATCCCGCAACGCCCGCAGGCGTAACGAAACTCTTCAACAAAGCAAATGAGAAGGGCACGGTGATCGAGAACACCAACGGCACGGCAATGACCGTCACCGCATCGACCCTGAAGGGCGTGCTGAATGCCAAGGACATCACCGCGACGGGCGACAAGTTCGAGCAGAAAGCCGAATGGACGACCTGGTACGGCCAGAAGATTTCCGTAACGTTCAACTACAATGTCACGATCCCCGACTTCGACCTGAGGTACAATGTCGGACACGTAACCGAGATCGCAGGCGTGAAGACGACCGTAGTCGAAGGCCTGGTCAACGGGACGACCAACCTCTGGGAGTGGCCCAACATCACACTGCCGACCTACTTCAACGAGGTGGACGCCGAGAAGTACGACTTTACGTTCGAAGTGACCTCCAAAGACGGCAAACCGAACAAGGGCGACAAATACGCCATCGTCAACGGCGACAAACTCGACTGGAGCGCAGCAAACCGCAACTATGTCGACATCAAGGCTGTCGTTAAGATCAAGGACACGAACATCCAGGTAGCTTCCCTGCCGCTGCGCGTGGAGATCCAGACCCCGATCAAGACGCTGGCACAGACCAAGGCTATCGAGGTCGCTTACAAGACCAACGAGGCGACTACGGCCAATATGTTCGAAAACCTCCAGTTGATCGACGCCGACGGTAAGTCGTGGATCGAATACAACAAAGACACGAAGGCCTGGGAAGCCGTTACGGTAGGCGACGGCAAGACGGCCTACGACGTATTCCAGGCAAAACCCGAAGCAGCGAAAAATACCGCCGGTATCGTATTCAAGATGAAATCGGCCGAGTATGCCGATACCCCTGCCAGCGACAAGGATGCTTCCGCATATATCAAAATCACAGACAATACGCTGACCTACGAGAACAACAGCGCCACGCTGCTGAAGGACATCATCATCAAGGTAACGCCGAGCTTCACCTACCAGTACGGCGAGATCACGGGCGAGGAGATGACGATTACCATCAAACGCTAAAGTTCACACGCTTCGCGGTCCGGCACGGCAACCGGCTGTGCCGGCTCCGCAAAAGCGATCCTCGGCAGGGGATGACCCCCAAGGAGTTGTTTTTTAGTTAACAAGTTTCACACCCATCCCCTGCTTTTTGGCGGACCGAAGAGGCGCGGTCCGCCATTTTTTCGTACCTGCCGCCCCGATGCCCGCCGGGCGTAAAACCGGACCCCGTTCCGGCTTTGCGCCCGGCTGGCATTTCCCCTTCGGAACACAAACGGCGCAACGGCAAAGACAGATAAGTTTGATTTTCAGCCCGGCTTGTATTATCTTTGCCAAAGATAAACCCCCGCACGGATAGGCGGCGCCACGGCAAACCCCAAGCAACGCTTGGTTCTGCACCCGGCTTGCACTATCTTTGCATCATACAGCATTTAACCAGCTCTGCCATGAAAAGATACCTAACGATTCTCCTGCTGCTGAACGTCGTCGCAATGACGGCCAGCGCCCGCGAGGTCTTCCCGATCAACGAAGGGTGGCGCTTTTTCTTCAAGTCGGAGAAAACCTCCGACAACGCCCGCCACGTAACCCTGCCCCACAGCTGGAACACCGATCCGCTGGCCCAGGGCTACTGGCTCGAAACCACGGGCAGCTACCAGAACGGCATGTATATCCCCGTCGAATGGGCTTCGAAACGCCTTTTCGTGAAATTCTACGGCGTACAGTCGGTCGCCGACCTCTTCGTCAACGGCTATCACGTCGGCACGCACCGCGGCGGCGCCACGGCCTTCACGTTCGAAATCACCGACAAAATCCGTTTCGGAAGCGACAACTCGATGCTCATGGTGGTCAGCAACAGCAGCCGCGACGACGTGCTGCCCACCTCGACCGACATGAACCTCTACGGCGGCATCTACCGCGAGGCGGAACTGATCCTCACCGAGCGCACGGCCATTTCGCCGCTCTACCTCGGGTCGGACGGCGTGCTCGTACACCCGCAGACGGTCGGTCCCGAAAAGGTCGAGGGCGAGATCGAGGTGCACATCACCTCGAAGGGCGACAACAGCTGCACGCTGAACGTCGACATCACCAGTCCGCGGGGAGAGCGGGTCTTCTCGAAACGCCAGAAGGCGCGCCTCGACGGCAAACCCGTCTCCGTGGCCTTCTCGGTGGACAATCCGACGCTGTGGAGCCTGCGCGACCCGGCGCTCTACACCGTGACGGCCTCCATCGGCGAGGACAGCATCACCGACCGCGTCGCCGTCCGCACGGGCTTCCGCTCGATCGGCGCCAGCACGGCCGAAGGGCTGACGATCAACGGAGAACGCACCCCCGTCCGCGGCGTCACGCTCTACCACGACAACGCCCTTTCGGGCGGCACGCTGACTCCGGAGGATTACGACGCCGACCTGCGGATCATCCGCACGATGGGAGCCAACGCCCTGCGCTCGGCGGTAATGCCGCACGCGCAGTACCTCTACGACCGTTGCGACGAACAGGGAATGCTCGTCTGGATCGACGCCCCGCTGCACCGCTCGTCGTTTCTGGGCGACGTCTCCTATTTCGCCACGCCCGCCTTCGAACAGAACGGACTGGACCAGTTGCAGGAGATCGTAGCCCAGAACATCAACCACCCGTCGGTGGTGATGTGGGGTATCTTCTCGCGTCTCTGGATGCGCGGCGACGACGTGACGCCCTACATCCGGCGGCTGAACGAGACGGCCCGCACGATGGACCCCTCGCGCCCGACGGTCGCTTGCAGCGACCAGAACGGCGACATCAATTTCATCACCGACCTGATCGTCTGGCAGCAGGACGTCGGCTGGCGGCGCGGCTCGACCGATGACGTGATCGTATGGCGCGACCAGCTGCAAAAAAACTGGTCCCACCTGCGTTCGGGCGTCTGCTACGGCGGCAGCGGATTCCTCGGACACAAGAGCTACACGGCGCAGTCCGAGCCTCGTTCGAACTGGATGCCCGAGGAGAAGCAGACGCGTTTCCACGAGGAGTATGCCAAAAACCTGCAAAACGACTCGCTGTTCTGGGGCGCGTGGATCGACAACATGTTCGACTACGGCTCCTCGCGCCGTCCCTACGGGATCAACGGCGCAGGCCTCGTGACGCTCAACCGCCGCGAGAAAAAGGACGCCTACTATCTGTACAAGGCGATGTGGAACGGCGCAGAGCCGACGCTGCATATCGTCGACAAACGGCGGCGTCTGCGCGATTATGAGAAGCAGGCGTTCCGCGTCTACTCGTCGGCCGGGACGCCGACGCTCATCGTCGGCCGGGACACGCTGGCGATGAGCGAATACGCCCCCTTCCAGTACCGGTCCGATTCGGTGGCCATACACGGGATGATTGAGGTGAAAGTGGCGGCGGGGGATCTGCGCGACAGCGTGACTATCCTTGTCGGCAACGTCCTAAAACCGAAACGGACGCAGGTCCTTCGGCGAACAGCAGGTCCGCAAACGACAAATTAGGGACGAAAGGCATCCTTTCGGAGAAGACCTGGAAATAAGGCTCGGCGATCAGCGCCGGGCCTTCTTTGCGTTTGGGGCGCAGGTCGAGGTCTCCGGGGACCGCCTCGACATACGTCCGGGAGAGTTCGGGCATCGGCACTCCGGCCAGCGAACACAACACCTCCAGCAGACCCAGATTGTAATCGGCGAGGAACTCCCACTCCCGGCGGTAGAAAGGCTCGAACCGCCCGGCGTAGAAATCGAAATAGGGCGACGAGCGGTAGGAGGCCACCAGCGCGCCCCAATGCTGGTGCTGCCAGCGTTTGGAATAGTCGAGACGCACGTCGCGCACGGGCTGCCGGGGACGATTGGCGTTGCGGACATGCACGGTCAGCTCCATCACGCCGTCCGAAGCCAGTATCCGCGCACGGTTGCGTTCGGAACGCTTCACGAAGTGCTCGCCGAGGTCCACGACGCAGCCGCCGCGCAGGAGGTGCGTGAAATACTCCACCGAAGGAAGGTATGCAAGAGGCAGTATAGTAGACATAAGTAAAAATTCAAAATTAAAAATCACCTGAAACGAAGCGGTCGAATCGGGTGAACCCCGCCTCTCGGGCGGGCGGCAGCGCGCAGGGCTTTGCTATGGAGCGGCGCGCAATAGCAGACCTCCGCAGGACGGAACTGCGGCCTGCCGACGCAAAACACCGTTTTTATGCGTGTGAGCGCAGAACAGGAGCGGAAGCAGAACGAAGCTTCCTGCCGCCTCTTAAAACCGGCGTCTTACGCCGGCGGATTTTAGGCGGGCGTCCAATCCCCGTTCTTTTTGATCAGCTCCACCAGCCGGTCGAGGGCCTCCTCCTGCGGAATGTTGCGCTCGACGACCGTGCGGCCCTTGTAGAGGGTGATGCGGCCCGGTCCGGCGCCCACGTAGCCGTAGTCGGCGTCGGCCATCTCGCCGGGACCGTTGACGATGCAGCCCATCACGCCGATGCGGAGGTTTTTCAGGTGCGACGTGCGGGCCTTGATGTCGGCGAGGGCCTTCTCGATGTCGTAGAGCGTGCGCCCGCACGAAGGGCAGGCGATGTATTCGGTGTGTGAAAAACGCACGCGCGCAGCTTGCAGAATCATCAGCTCGATGTCGCGGATTTCGCTTTCGGCAAATCCCGGAGCGTCGATCCAGATGCCGTCGGCCAGGCCGTCGAGCAGCAGCGGTCCCAGGTCGGCGGCGGCCTTCACGGCGAGCGTCTCCAGCGAACGCTCTTCGTAGCGGCGTTTCACGACCACCGGTTCGTCGGGGATGTCGAGATTCAGGATCGCGGCGCGCAACTCGGCCGTCGGGTTGCCCGAAAGGGCTTCGAGCACCCGGAAACCCTCCAGCGGCTCGGTGTGCACGACGGGAACCGTCACCTTCGAACGGCGGCGGTATTCGGTCGGGAAGTAACGCTCGGGATGGAGCACCTCGAACTCGCCGGGACGGTCGGCAAAGTGTTCGACCAACAGCTGCGCCACGGGGATTTCATTTTCGGGGGCCTCGGTCAGCGAGACGCGGATCGTGTCGCCGATGCCGTCGGCCATCAGCGCCCCGATGCCCACGGCGCTCTTCACGCGCCCCTCGATGCCGTTCCCGGCCTCGGTGACGCCCAGATGGATCGGATAGTGCATATCTTCGGCATCCATCGCCTCGACCAGCAGACGGTAGGCGGCGACCATGACGCGCGTGTTCGACGACTTCATCGAGACCACCACCTGATCGAAATCGCACTCCCGGCACACCCGCAAAAACTCCATGGCCGAGACCACCATGCCCTGGGGCGTGTCGCCCCACTCGTCGAAAACGCGCTTCGCCAGCGACCCGTGGTTGACGCCGACGCGCAGGGCGACGCCCCGCTCGCGGCACTGCGCGATCAGCGCCTGAAGATCACCGCGGTCGAGGCGGTAATTTCCCGGATTGACACGCACCTTGTCCACATACCTGGCGGCGATGGCCGCGACCTCGGGCACGAAGTGGATGTCGGCCACAACGGCTGTCCGGAAACCGTCGGCACGCAGCTGCCGGACGATGTTTTCCAGATTTTCACCTTCGCGCCGGCCCTGCGCCGTAAGGCGCACGATCTTTCCCCCGGCGCGGTCGATCCGCTCGATCTGGGCCACGCTCGCGGCGGTGTCGTTGGTGTCGGTATTGGTCATCGACTGGCAGGCGACGGGATGCCCGCCGCCGATCGTCGTCCGCCCGATGCGCACTTCGCACGCTGTCCGGCGCATGAATTTCGAAAGATTCATCGGTTTATCAATTAGGTAATTACACACTTCCTCACATCACTTTCCGCTGTCGGGCGGCGTTATCGCCGCCTTCGGCGACGTTTACAAATCCGACCCCACCCCAGCCCTCCCCCAGGGAGGGAGATGGCGTACGCATCGGACAGCAGTACAACGTACCGCCTCCCACTACCGAGAGCCGTTATCACCCCGCAACAGATTCAGGAAGCAGCGGCAAAATGAACGCTCTCGACAGCCGGTACAGTGTACAAAGATAGCAACGATTTGGCGAACGGCGAAATAATCGTTATATTTCGGGACATCTCTAAAATGCGAACGCCATGAAAGAGAAACTACTGCTGGCAGCCGCCGCGCTGCTCGGATTTGCAACGGCATGCAACAACGAGGAAGATCAACCGAAGGTGGTATCTATGTACGGGGTCCCGTACAACAACTACAAGATCAAGGGCAAGGTGACTGACAAGGCCGGACGGCCGATCAAGGGCATCGAGGTCCGGAGCAACGCCTACCTGCCGACACCGGAGGCGACGACCGCAGCCGACGGGACCTATGATCTTTCGGGCAAGGGAGTCGGCAACACGGCAAGAGTCACCCTCACCGACACCGACGGCCCGGCCAACGGCGGCGACTTCGCCGCAAAGACCGTCGACATCGAATTCACCGAGGCCGAACGCACGGCCAAAGGAGATGGCGACTGGGATCAAGGGGCATTCGCCAAATCGGGCGTCGACATCGCCCTCGAGGAGAAGGAGTAACCCTGCACCCGACCAGCACGTCTCCCGGGACGGAAAAACGCACCCCGCCAATGCCCAAACAAGTTTGGCATTGCGCCCGGCGTTCACTATATTTACAGAACATAGGATGCGTCTCGGCAATGCCCAAACAAGTTTGGCATTGCGCTCTACTTTTAGTATATTTGCCGGGTGGATACACTCGATAACGACATCAAATTCGTAGCGGGCGTCGGCGAGGCCCGGGCAAAACTCCTCGAACGGGAGCTGGGCATCCGCACGCTGGGCGACATGCTCAGCCACTATCCGTTCCGCTATATCGACCGCACACGCATCTACCGCATCTCGGAGATCACCGAGGCCGCAGGCCTGTCCTACGTCCAGTTCCGCGCCCGCATAACGGGCGTCGCCTATGCCGGAACAGGGCGCAAACGCCGTTTCACGGCCTTCGCGCAGGACCCCACGGGACAGGCCGAGCTGGTGTGGTTTCAGGGCGTCAAGTGGATCGAGAAACGGATCGAGGTCGGACGCGAATACCTCGTCTTCGGCCGCCCGTCGTTCTACCGCGGCGAACTGTCGGTCGCCCATCCCGAGCTGGAAACCATGGAGCAGGCCCTCTCGCGCAAGGCCGAAAGCGGCATGCAGGGCATCTATCCCTCGACCGAGAAGCTGGGCAATGTGCTGGGTGCGAATGGCATGTACCAGATCATCTGCAACGCCTGGACGCTCGTGAAGGACCGCATCGCGGACCCGCTTCCCGAGGCCGTGCGCACCCGGTACGGACTGATCGGCCTGCGCGACGCCATCTACAATATCCACTTCCCGCAATCGCAGGAGGCCCTGCGGCAAGCGCAGTACCGGCTGAAGTTCGACGAACTGCTGGGCGTACAGCTCAACATCCAGCAGCGGCGCACCGAACGCCTCGCGAAAAGCAACGGCTTCCTCTTCACCCGGGTCGGGGGCGTGTTCAACACCTTCTACACCGAAAAACTCCCCTTCCCGCTCACCGGGGCGCAGAAACGGGTCATCAGGGAGATCCGCCGGGACACCGTGACGGGATTCCAGATGAACCGCCTGCTTCAGGGCGACGTGGGCAGCGGCAAGACCCTCGTGGCGCTGATGTCGATGCTGCTCGCGGTGGACAACGGCTTCCAGGCCTGCATGATGGCCCCGACGGAAATCCTCGCCCGCCAGCACTACGCCACCGTCTGCAAGATGCTCGACGGAATGGACGTGAAGGTGGCCGTCCTGACCGGCGCCTCGAAGGCCAGGGAACGCCGGGCTTCGCTCGAAGGCATCGCCTCGGGCGAAGTGGACATACTCATCGGCACGCACGCGCTGATCGAGGACCGCGTGCAGTTCTCGAACCTGGGCTTCGTCGTGATCGACGAACAGCACCGCTTCGGCGTCGAGCAGCGCGCGCGGCTCTGGACCAAGAACCTCCAGCCGCCCCATATCCTCGTGATGACCGCCACGCCGATCCCCCGCACGCTGGCGATGACCCTCTACGGCGATCTCGACGTGTCGGTGATCGACGAGTTGCCTCCGGGACGGCGGCCCATCAAGACATTCCACTACACCGACGCCGCGCGGCTCAAATTGTTCGGCTTCATGCGGCAGGAGATCGCCAAAGGGCGGCAGGTCTACGTCGTCTATCCGCTCATCAAGGAGTCGGAGGCGATGGACTACAAGGACCTCACCGACGGCTACGAAGCCATCTCGCGCGACTTCCCGCTGCCGCAGTACGTCACGGCGATCTGCCACGGCAAGATGAAGCCCGCCGACAAAGAGGAGTCGATGCGCCAGTTCAAACAGGGCGAAGCCCACATTCTCGTGGCCACGTCGGTGATCGAGGTGGGCGTCGACGTGCCCAACGCGACGGTCATGGTCATCGAGTCGGCCGAGCGTTTCGGGCTTTCGCAGCTCCACCAGCTGCGCGGGCGCGTGGGCCGCGGCGGCGAGCAGTCCTACTGCATCCTGATGTCGGGCGAAAAACTCTCGCGCGAGTCGCGGGCGCGGCTCGAAGCGATGTGCGAGACCAACGACGGGTTCCGCCTGGCGGAACTTGACCTCAAGCTGCGGGGCGCGGGGGACATCAACGGCACGTTGCAGAGCGGCATGGCATTTGATCTGAAGATCGCCAGCCCCACGGCCGACGTGCAGATACTCACCGTCTCGCGCGAGGCGGCCGCAGAAATACTCGCCGCGGACCCGGCGTTGGCGCACCCGCAGAACCGGGGTCTCGAAGCTCTGCGGCGACGCTACTCGGGCCGCGAAGAGATTGATTTTTCACGCATTTCGTAATATTCCGTCCCGAAAAAACGTTAACCCATTAAAACCCTGTCCGATGAAACGGTTTCTATTCACCATATTCCTGCTCGGCGTCCTCTCGCCCCTCGCCGCGCAGCTCTACCATCCGGGCGAACAGCTCTTCTACCGCGTGAGCTACAAGGCCAAGATGTTCCCCAATACGGAGGTCGGGACCGTGGAGGTCAAGACCTCGGAAGATACGGCCGACGGCAAGTCCTACTACAAGGTCGAAGGCGCAGGGCGCACGCTGCCCACCTACCGCTGGTTCTTCAACCTGGAGGATGTCTACACCGTGTGGATCGACACCGCGTCGCTGCGCCCCGTGCGCTTCGAGAGCGACATCCGCGAAGGCGACTACACCTTCCAGAGTTACTACACCTACCTCTGGCCCGACTCGACCATCCACACCCGCTGGCGGAGCCGCAAAAACCCTTTCAGCGAGAAGCAGATGGCCCTGACGGCCGAGAGCATGGACCCCATCGCGCTCTTCTTCAACCTGCGGTCGGCCCAAGCGGAGAATTTCCGCGTCGGTGAGCCGGCGACGCTTCAAATGGTCCTGCAAGACACCATCCGCCACCTGCACTACCGCTACCTGGGGCGCGAAAACAAGAAGATCCGCAACATGGGGCGTTTCCGCACGCTCAAGTTCGAGTGCCAGTTAGGGACGACCGAAGGCTACTCGTTCACCGACGGCACGATCTTCACGATCTGGATTTCGGACGACGACAACAAAATCCCCCTCTACATCGAATCGCCGGTCAAAATCGGCAGCATCAACGCCTACATTTCGGGCTACAAGGGACTTAAATACCCGGTGTCGAGCCTGATGAAATAGACGCCGGATTTTCATCGGGCACCAACACGGGAAATTTCCCCTATCTTTGCGGAGAAAAACGTCACTGTTCCATGCAACGCTCCGCAACCTCCTGTTTCGCAAAACATATTGCCGCGTTTCTCGTGCGGCCTTTCGGCGAGTACCCGGCATTTCTGGTCCTCACGGCACTCCTGCCGCTGGTCCCGGACATCATTCGTTTCTTCCTGAACGAAATGTCGTTCGTGCCCGGAAGAAACCTGTTCTACGGAACCCTGCTGTCCCTCTTCCGGGCCTGGCTGCTGGTACTGCCGCTATGCCTGCGACAGCACGACAGGGGGGGGAGATTCTCGCAGTCCGGATCGCCGAAGCGATCTATCGCGTGTTTGTCCTGTCGTGCCTCGGCCTCCTCTCGCTGGCTGAAAGTTTTCTGCTGATCCGCTTCCCAGAGAAGCTGGATGACGGAGAACGTTTCGGAACGCCCTTTTCGTTCTCCGTCATCCAGCTTCTCTGGGAAACGGACGGACGCGAAAGCCTCGAATTTCTGAAAACCTACTGTACGACTCCGGCATTCCTGCTTCCGGCCGCCGCATGCGTCCTGCTGACCGCAGGGTATCTGCTGGCGGAACACCGGAAGATTCGGTTCGAACTGCACAGCCGCAAGGTACGCATATCGCTCCTATTCCTGCTGGCCGGCAGCGGCGCCTTCTATGTCAGCCGGCTGCACTTTCAGTATGCGCTCACCCGGACCGGCGATTTTCCGGGAGAGATGATGCGCCAAACCGCAACCCTCACCCCCTTCGAACGGCTTCACACATCGCTCTTCTGGTTTCGGCATGAGTTCTCCGCCGAAAACGCAGAGCAACTGCTCCGCACGCTCGAATCGGTCGAAATAGAGAGTTGCTCTTTCCGCTCGCCCTGCATCGTCATCATTATCGGAGAGTCGTTCAGCAAGCACCATTCGAGCCTTTACGGTTATCCGCTGCCGACCAACCCCCGGCTCGAAGAGCGGCTTCGGCGGGGCGAACTCTTCGTTTTCCGGGATGTCGTTTCCCCGGCGAATCTGACCACGTCCGTGCTGTCAAACCTCTTTTCGCCTGCAAGCCTCGGCTCCGGACAGTCCTGGAAAGACAGCCCCCTTTTCCCGGCCCTCTTCAAAAAAGCCGGATACACCACCTGTCACCTGGACAACCAGGCCGCCGGAAACGACTATGATTACCACGATCTCGGACTGAAAGCGCTTTTCAATGCCCGCAGCACACCGCTCCTGTTCACGGTCCACAATGAGAACCGCCATCCCTACGACCTGGAATTGCTCGACGACTACGACCGGCTCACCTCCCGTGACGACACCCCCGAACTGGTCGTCTTCCACCTAATGGGACAGCACGTCAGCTATTCCGACCGCTACCCCAAGGAGGAGGCGTATTTCACGCCCGGGGATATTCGCCGCGAGGATTTGACGCAGCAGGAACGCCAGGTCGTCGCGGACTACGACAACGCTACCCGCTACAACGACCAGGTCGTCGATGCGATCCTGGCACGTTTTACCGACCGCGACGCCATCGCTGTTTACCTCTCCGACCACGGCGAAGAGGTCTACGACTACCGCGATTTCTTCTGCCGCTCGCACGACCTGCCGCTCACCCCCGAGGTCTGCAAATACCAGTTCGAAATCCCGTTTATGATCTGGATGTCCGACACCTACCGCCGCAACCGCCCCGATGTAGCGGCACAGGTCGCCGGGGCGCTCGACCGGCCGTTCTCGGCGGACGACCTTTCCCATCTATTGCTGGACCTGGCGGGTATCCGATGCCGATGGTACGACCCGGCGCGCAGCCTGATCGGCGAGCGTTTCGACACCACCCGCCCCCGACCGCTGCTGATGGGGTTCGAACCCGCCGGAAACTACGAGACCATCATCGGACGAGACCGAAAACAATAAGGTTATGTCATTATCCCGCATTGGATTTTCATATTTTTTCCTATCTTTGCCAAAGATAACCACCTGCCTGGATAGGCGCTCCCGGCATAGCAAATAAATTTGCGTTGCACCCCGGTTCGTACTATCTTTGTAATAAAAACGGATCACTATGGAAAACAAACAGGGATACGATCCTTCGGAATTCGAAGACGACGACTACACCACCCCGCAGCCCGATGCGGGCAAATCCATCCGCGGCTACCGCATCGTCATCATCATCCTCTCGGTGATCCTGGCTGCGCTTTCGGTGCTCTACTTCAGCATCCACCGCCAGCAGATGCTCGACAACGAGCTGTTGCAGGCCGACCGCGACTCGATCCAGAACGACCTGGGGCGGCTGATGACCGACTACGACGGGCTGCGCATCTCGAACGACTCGATTTCGGCCGGGCTGACCCTCGAACGCGAACGCGCCGACTCGCTGATGACGCGCCTCAAGAAGGAGCGTTCGTGGAACCTCGCGAAGATCAAACAGTATGAAAAGGAGGTCGGCACGCTGCGCACGATTATGAAAGGTTACGTGAAGCAGATCGACTCGCTCAATACGCTCAACAAAAAGCTCATCAAGGAGAACGTCGGCTTCCGCAAGGAGATTTCGTCGGCCAAGCTGCGCGCCGACATGGCCGAAGAGAAGGCCGCCGAACTGGACAACAAGGTCAAGGTGGGTTCGGTGCTCCGCGCCCGCGACATCCGCCTCTCGGCGCTCAACGACCGCAGCAAGCCCGTTTCGCGGGTCAAGAACGCCGCACGCCTGCGCGTCGACTTCGTGCTCGCGGCCAACGAGCTGGCCACCCCGGGCAACAAGGCCGTCTACGTGCGCATCACCTCGCCCGACGGCTACGTGCTGACCACCGAGGCCATGCCGACCTTCGAATTCGAGGGCGAACGGTTGAGCTACTCGGCCATGCGCGAGGTCGACTACCAGAACCAGGACCTCGAAGTGGGCATCTACTACAACTCGACGGGATTCGCCGCCGGAACCTACCAGATACAGCTCTACTGCGAAGGCCGCCTGATCGGCCAGACGCAGGTGGTGATGAAATAACGTCGGCGCACCTCCGTTCATAAGCCGGGCGACAGTCGTGTCGTCCGGCTTTTTCGCTTCAGAGCTGCCCGCCGGAGCATCCCGGACCGCCGGAGCGGAGAACTTCCGGAGCGGACCGCATTGCGACGTTGCGGCGCCGCAACGTCACAACCGTCACAACCGTCACAACCGTCGCAACCGTCACAACCGTCACAACCGTCACAACCGTCACAACCGTCACAACCGTCGCAACCGCCGCAACCGCCGCAACCGCCGCGGGAGCGCCCCGCGACACCCGGCCGACGCCGGTCGGCGAAGAGACCGACTGCCGCCTGCGGACCGACGGGTTCAAGGTGTCGCAGCAAAAGCGATTCCGACACGTGCAAAACAAGAGGAGGAGGCTCGCAACGAGCCTCCTCCTCTTGTTTCCGGTAAAACCCGCCGTATCAGCGGATGCCGCACTTCCTGAATACCTTCAGCAACTCGGGCTGGAGGTTCTGCGCCCAGCGCCAATAGCCCAGATCCGAAGGGTGCGTGCCGTCGGCCGAGGTCACGTGGTCCGTTCCCGTGAGGTCCGCCTTGTCGACGAAATAGACGTTGTCGAAACGCTTCATGGCTTCGGCCATCTGCCGACGGGCCATGTCGCGCTTGTCCTCTTCGATTTTGCGGGAACGGAGGTCGAAATTGCCGCTCTCGCGGTAGATCGTCTGCACGAAGATCAGCGGCGTCGAAGGCAGCTTCGCGCGGATGCGTTCGATGAAGGGAATCAGCCGCTCTTCGATCATCTTCGCGTCGGGATTCGAAAAGGCGTCGAAAACCATCGCGTCGGCGTCCTTTACGTCGCCGAGGTAGTCGGCGAAATAGGGTTGCAGCTTGCAGTTGCCGCTGCACGCGATGCTGCAAAAGCAGAGGCCCGTGTTGCGGCCGATCTGCATCGGGTAGCTCATGCCCGCGCGGCTGGTGCTGACGCCGTGCGTGAAACTCGACCCGAAGATCACGATCTTATGCCGGAAGGGATTCTCCATCGGGGTGATCGTCGCCCCCTCGTCCACCCCGACGCGGAGCGACGTCAGCTCGCTGTAATTGGGCAGGTACAACAGGCACTCCTTCTCCGAAGAGTCCATGCGGCTGATCATCGTGTAGGCCTCGCCGCGTTTCTTCGGGGCGCGCGACGCGGCGTAAAGCCACTCGCCGTCCTTGCGGATGTAGAGGTCGAAACCCTCCGAAGCGACCCGCGGGGTGCTTGCCCCCGCGTAGACGAACGAGGTGTACTGCGGCTCCAGGTCGATGCGCGTGGAGTTGGTTTTGAAGACCAGCGCGAGACCCGCCGAGCAGCGCACCTGCTGGTTCTCGCCCTTGGTGAAGCCCTTGTAGGCGACCGTGTCTATCCGGTGGTAGGGATGCGGCGTCGGCAGGGCCTTGCCGATGAGGTTCAACTCGGTGGCGTCCACGAACCGCATCTGTGCGGCCGCGGCCCAGACCGTCAGCAGCGCGACGGTCAGAAGAAAGAAACGTTTCATTGCTGTGAATTTAAAGTTTTCGGTTTTCAAAAAAGGGCGAAGTCCGGAAACTTCGCCCTTGCGGCACAAGCCGTATCCG
>OGMR01000566.1_pt1 | contig 16908 bp, 19 predicted proteins | sample 1573251 | NCBI WGS metagenome assembly OGMR01 (sample SAMEA2581979, study PRJEB24529) | metagenome | biome: Human gut stool | place: China | collected 2011
GTTTTTCCATTTTCACTATCATATTCTGCTATTTTCCATACTTTGCTACCTTCTTGTTGATAGCCATAGCCAGCTCTACGAAGTGAAACAATGCCTAAATATAGTGGTCCTGCTGTACCGCCCAATGGTATTAGTGCATTAGTTATTCATCTTCTCTATCACACTGGCCACTTTTGTAATACCAGCAGTCGTAACACTGGTATCCTATTTCGCACATTATTTTCACCTCCTATTAGGAAACCCTATACACTGTGAACTTGTGTTGATTATTACCATTAAAGAGGTCAATGATTCCGTTAGAAACATTCAGAGCAAAGGCCTCAATCGTACCAACAATAGGGATAACAGTGTTGGTATCTTTGATAACCATAACCTCATACACAGTATTATCATCAACTACAATTCTAAGTGTTACATCACAGTTGAACGTATAACGCAAGTGTTCAGTAGCACCAAGTGTAACACTATCGAGGTACGGGCTATGACCGATAACAGTCATAACAGGCATATAATCGCCATCTCGAACCAGCAACGGTGCTGTGTACTTTCTCTCAATGAATACTCCGCTCATGTACGGGTTGCCTACAATGATGTTTTTAGTTGTGACATACCAGTTATTTTTTGTACTAATATTACCGCTATTATTTGTCCAAATGGCTGTATTACCTACAAGTTTATTGTGTTCAATGTGCATAGTAGAAGTCTGGCAAGCAATACAGTAAAGGCCGTCAGTAATATCAATGTTATTACCAATAACTACTACGTTAGCACTGTGTTCAGTTTCGATACCAGAACATACAGAACTACCTGCTTCAACAATGGTGTTACCCATGATAACAGTCATGCCCTGTGTGTTCTTGCCAACAATGTCAATGAAACCACCCCCGTTAGGGTTAACCTGAATATGGCACTTTCTGAAATAGTTAGCACTGATAATGCAACTAACCGCACTGCTGAAAATGGCATTTAGCCAGAAATATTCAAACGTACAGTTGTGGACATAAAGGATAGTGTTATTAGGGTCAGGGTCACTCCAAATAGCAAACTGTGCTACACTGTTACCATTAAAATGGCAGTTGTCAATTTCTACAACACCAACGTAGGCGGTAATACCAATATTCATCTTGCCCAGTACACTTACACTTACCCTTGTAATGTGGTTTCTACCACTATAACAACTAAAAGTTGTACCGGTAGATTTGAACTGCCCGCCACAAACGTAACAATCTGTCAACTGCCAAGGGTTAGAACATTTAACCACAGCATCGGGGTGTAAAAGCACATTCACACCTGTCATGCGAACAATTTCGTTGAACATATATTCACCGGCAGGGAAGTACAAATATTTGTTATTACTAACAGCATTGTTTAACGCTTCGCTGTTATCAGTAACGCCGTCACTTACCACTCCAAGCACGGTAACATTTTTGTACAAGCTACCAATATCAGAAAGGTCGCCGTTTTGCACTAACACCTTGTACACAGTTTCACCGTTTTTGAACGGAATAAAGCTAAAATACTTGTCGATAATCTGCGGAACCATGTACCCGATAGGGTCTGAGGTGTTGATATTAAAACCAGTACCGTTGAAGTTATGATTTTTGGCGCTCACATTCTTGTCTCCGGTAACAGTTTCACTTAAATTACCAGCATTTACTGTCTTACTACCTGTGATAACCTCAGTGGTTGACTGTGCGTTCACAGTTTTACTACCAGTGATAGTTTCCTCAATAGCCTTAGCACCTATTGTTCTCTTATCAGTAGTAATTTCAGTTACACTATTAGCGTCAATACGTTTGTCGCCACTAAGTGTTTCGGTGTAGTTTACACCATGCAATTCCTTATCGCCACTAAGTACCTCACTATGATTATGACCAGTGAACATTTTATCGCCAGTCACATACTCACTAATAGACTTACCGTTCACGATAATGGTGTTATTATTACCTGTGTTTCTTACATCACGGGCAGCGTTCTCAATAACACCCACGAAGCGGCAGTTATTAGAACTGATTTGCAGTCCAACAGGGACACTTGCTCTAATGTGTGCATTTTCGATGGTTGCATAGTCACACATGACATTGATAGCCTGTTCACCTTTCAGCTCGGATACGTTCTCAAATACCACATTATTAACTTGATAAACAGTATCGCTATTGCTGTACTCGGTGTGGTACAACAGTTCCATAGAGTTGATTACACTGTATTCAAATACAATGTTATCAATTTGCACATGGCCACCTCTACCACGCAACTGCATCAGCTTGTAACCGTCAGTAATAATGAGGTTCTGGAAAAGACAGTCAACAGGTGACAACTCAATAACATTGATGTTGTTTACTTGAATGTCCATATTGCCGTCCAATGTTACATTACATACACTGACACCAGTTACACCGGGTTCATCGTCCCATAGCATAGCTTTGTCTGCCCCGCCTTTAAGAACCAGAACTGTGCTATATCTATCATAACCAAAGATAGAAACATTGTCACGCATCTGCAAAGGCTGTACGAGATATTTGCCAGCAGGAATATATACCGCGCCACCACCACGTTCAGCAGCCCAATCAATACAACCCTGAAACGCAGAGGTGTCATCTGTTGAGCCATCACCTGTTGCGCCTGTAATACCCTCTGGCGGGTTCTTTACGTTTAGAATAAAGTTGGCGATGATGTCAGACACAACCTCACCAATTTCACCACTATCGATGTACTCTAAAATAAGGTCTTTAATGTGCTGTGTAATATTGTTGTTGTTCTCAACCAACACATTCAACCTCTGCACAACCTTAGCTAATACCTCGTAATAACTAAGACTGTCATCATACACCAGAGGTAAAATTTTGTGTGTCCAATAGCGGACAGGGTCAACATTATTAAAATTACCCATAATACCCCTCCTTTACCAAAGTCCGAAGAACAAATCAGAAAGACTTTCGATAACCTGCATATCAATGTTAAGGAAGGTTTCTCTGTACTCCATAAGTAACTTGGAGTAACTCGGTCCTCCCTGCTTACCACTAACGCTTTCCAGATAATCTTCTGTACTTTCAGCGTTCTTCACCTGATTACTGTTAAAGGTATCATTATTTCTGTAATTGGTTGTAGAATTACCCTCTTGATTAGTTTCGCCGTTAGCACTAATATCTGTGTCGTTATTTGCTGTATTGCTGTCCTTATTTGTAACACTTACATCTGTTGTACCTACATCGGTCTTAGTACCACTACCAATCTTCTTTCTTGCGTTGGTTAGATAGGTTTCATTATCAACATTAGTTAACGCCCCTTGTGGTGTGTCAGAATACAAATCTCGTTCTGTCTTACTATCAGAACTATTCATATTTGTTGTACTATGATTAGTTCCTTCATTGGTACTGTTACTTGTGCTTTTATTTGTTTCCTTACTGGTGTTAGTGGTGTCAGTCTTATTGCTAACATCAGTTTCGCTATTACCTGTACCAGTTCTTGTGCTGTCAATGCTCTCATTACCATTTGTTGTGGTAGCCTTATTACCTCTCCGTGTAATATCCACATCATACAATGGGTTGAACTCAAGTAGTTCACTCTGATACAACTTATTGAAGTAAGGCATAATCTCGTTCATACGAGTATCAAGGCGGAACTTCCATAAACCAACGGTTTCCTCACAGATTTCCCTTGTATAATAGTGCTTCAAAATCTTCTTGCAGAGTACATTTCTGTACGCTTCATCGAAGATAGGGAAGTCAAAGTTGAACACCTCAGGAATAGCCTTATTGATAATGTCATCAATACTGTTATAACCGGCACTTTCAGAAATACCCGAAGCGTTCTCGCAGATGAACCGAACTTCGGTTGTATATTTACTCATTCGGTTCACCACCTTCTTCCGTCACATCGTCACCGTCTGTAAGCACTTCTTCCGACAAGGCTTGATAATCTTCACGATAATCACACCAAATATCCAGTCCGAACATTTTGTTGATTTCTCTACAAGCATCTCGTCTCGCTTCAAGTCTACTGTATCGACTCGCGATAGTACCACCTTGATTACGAGTGACTTCATCAGTGATAAGTCTTTCTTTTTTAGTAATGTTGATGTTGCTAATACCAAGGTAAGTCAACGCTTCGTTCCAAATCTGCGTTTTCAACTGGTACAACTTATCTGCAACATAAGGTGCATCAGTTTTCAGAGTTTTGATAGCATTAGGGTTCAAGTTCTTATCACCAAAAATGAAAGGTTCATTACCATCGTATTTCTTATAAAGGTTCAACATGGTAAGACGCTGTGTTTCATCACACTGGATAAGAACAGGGGTTTTCTGTGCGTTAGCGTTTACGTCAATAGCTCTATCCAAATTCCACAATCTACGAGCGAACATTTCTACGTCCAGTCTGCTATTATTGTGCAGATAGTTATTGAATATAATAACGCTATCCTTGTCAGTCAAGTCTTTCTGATAGCCGTTTACCGCATACGCTCTACGATTAACAGGAATACGGTACACATTGAACTTACCACCTTTGGCGTTCTGTAAGGCAAGAAAACCAATTTCTTCGTCCTTAAAGAATACAGCTTGTCCGTCAGTAAACAAGGTCAATTCAAGATACCGTGGGTCTACCGTATCAGGTAGGTTTTTCCATTCAAACATGGAAATAGACAACTCTGTTAATCTATTGTAGTATTGACGAAACGTAGCGTTGTTTAGAGCCGCACTCTCCCAAAACTGCCTATCTCGTTTAGCCATTTTATCACCACCTTACACACTATTATCGAGGTTATAGTTGCCGACGTTTGCACCGTTTTTCCAGAATGTAATACCCCTATCATATATTTCACAAATTTTACGAGCATCATCACAAGGAATAGAACCTGTAATTTCGCAACCAATAGTCTTAGTATAAGTCCAATAAGGCCGCACATTACGGTTAGGTACTTTTACCCTGTGGGTTGCGTAACCATGCTTTGTAAAGTAGTCATCAATGATACGAGCAAATTCTGGTGTAATATGCTTGTGCATAAAAGCAAAATCCAGCAACCCAACAGCCGCTAATGTTTGAGAACCAGCGCCACCATGTGCTTGTCTTGGCATGAACGAGTGTTGTATCACAGGTGCGACAACACTGGCAATAGCAATACCAGCACCTATTGGGGTAGCAGCTGCTACACTTGCACCAACCGTTGTTGCTACACCTGCTGTTTGAATAGCCGCACTAAAAGCATTAACACCTAAGGATGCACCATTTTGAGCCAACCATGCCTTAAAAGAGTCAGTATTAAATGACAACTGAGGAAACCCAGATAACACCATCTTTTCATCATAGTTGGTAGCAACACCCTTGTAGTTTTGTGGTGCAAGAATAACCTGTGGGTTGCAACTCATATCACCAGCAATAACGAAAGTACACTCATTACCGCTGAAATATTCATATGGGTAAACAGCATGATTACCTTGCAGATTTGTTACATACAAGAAATTATAAGGGTATGTGAATAGTTTTTTATTTTTTACGTTAGTGTAATTACCAATAGCATTTAAGTTTTTAGTTTTAACAACATCATATGTTTTTGCATCGTCAAGAATATTTCCAACCATAGATGTAGGCATAAGGAAAACAGACACAATGCCATCAGTTTTACTTCCAGCACCGCTAATAAATTCAGCACAAGCGATAGCACCATTAGTAGTATTAGGAAACACATTGTAATACAGCCCACTGAAAACTCCACAATAGTATGCACCGCTAACATTTTTGTATTCTTCATCAAAAGTTGCGGCTACTACAATAGACTTACCACCTAACGCACCGCTTCCATCAAAATCATCCGAAACATATTCACCAGTTTCCAAATTTTCTGGTACAAGATTTTCACCGATATTGTCGGTAGCACTATGTTCTCTTTCTACGAAACACATTTCGAGTTCGTAGTCGAAAAACCATGTTTGCATAACGTCAATTTCAAATTCGATTTCACTGGTGACATTGTTGACATATTCAACACTCTTAATGAAAGCATAGAACCACTTGCTACCAAATGAACTATTTTGGAACATAAGGTAATTGCAATCGTACAAATCTTCTGCCTTATAAGCTACCCTCATTTTACCGCGCTGAACACGTTGATATGTTTGATTAGTCAGAGTGTACTTAGTAAGACCTTTAAAGTAACTAATTTGTGCGCTCTCGCTTGCAAAATAAATAGTGTGTTCATAGGTAGTATCAAGAGGGCAATTTTTTAACAAACGTATTGTTGTATTCGGTTCAATATACATTCGTTCACCTCCTTAAATAGAGGGGTGAGGTTGTAGCCCCCACCCCTCAACGTGGTTAGCCGTTCTTATTGAAAGTGATAGTAGTACCAACCTCATCGGTAGTGTTGATTGCAGTAGCACCAGTATAAATGGTGTCACCAATCTTAGCTGTAACGGTAGCAGTAGTCTTACCAGCAGGGAAAATGATAGCGCCGTACTTGTGGATAGCAATACCATTTTCGGTGTTAGTAGCGTCCTGAATGAACTCCACATTATTGTTAGCCAGAGTAGGAGTATCCTCCTGCACAGAAAGGGTCATCACAGTTGCACTCTCGCTGATAGACTTGTCAGCAATTTCAACGGTGAAACTTGCAGGATTTGTAATGGTAGCACCATCGGCAACGAATACAACAGCGTTGGAGAAAGGAGAATAACTCACAGTTTTCCACACGTTGTAGAAATAGTTCCAGTACATACCGGAAGCAACGTATTTCTCGGTGAATTTATTCTGGTTGTCATAAATCTGAAACCATTCAGCGTCAACCAGTACAGCCTTAACATTCTTCATGAGTTCCAGTTCAGCAGAGGTTACTTCCTCAACCATGTCACTGTTGGCCATGATTTCACTGAAACGGTCATTGTCGAAAGTAGTCCAATCGTCAATTAGTTTCAGTTTGCCGATGAAGTCAGCCTTGTCCATGTTGAACGCACCTGCCAACACCTGAACGTCATAGGAAGCATTGTAGTCACTGTCCATGAAGATGTACTGGTCAGCCTTTGGGGTGGTAGTGGTAACGCCACTTGCATTGTACTTCTTACCCATAAAGGTCAGCTTATTGGAAGTACCGCGGAAAGCGATAGCCGCTTCACTCATATCACCTGCACCAATGGACACAGGGTACATCTTACCGTGTGCGATACCCTTAATCATAAGGTACTTGAACAGCAGATACTCGTCATACTCAGCGGCGGTGTAAACGCTGTCAACAATTTTTGCGATAAGGTCAGTCACACCGTTAACGGATGTGAAAGCCATACGCAAGTCCTCGTCTTGAATTGTTACAGGGTACTGTACTCGCCAGTTCATGGTGTGGAAAGCGGTACGCACATCGGGAATAGTTCGCTTCAGCTCTCTTGCTTCACCCTTGTCGGGATTAAATTCACGAGCCTTAGCGATGTTTACAAACACTTCCTCGACAGTTTCACCAAACTCCAGATAACCCTTTTTGAGTTCAGCATATGCGTTGTTGAACACAGCAGATTTGACACGCACAAGTGCAATACGATTAACCAGAGCGTTGAGGAACTGGTTAGCCATAGCAGGATAGCCGTAAAGAACTTCACCCACCTTGGGAATTTCAGTAGCATCGGTAATTTCAGGTACGAGGTTCTGGTACTCATAGGAAGCGTTAGCACGGATAGTGTTCAGAATATCAATGGTACTTGCGTTAAGCGAAGTAATAGCAATTCTCTTTGCCATAGATTATCCCTCCTTAAAAAGTTCATCAAATGTCAGTCTTTTGGGTGCTGGGTCTGGAACATCATCGTCTTGTTCTGTTCCACCGTGGAAGAACCTATCACGGTACTTAGTTCTCCACTCTTTGTCGTTATCTTCGTACTTCTTTTTCCAGTCGGTTCCGTCATTATTTTTGTTATTCTCATAGTTGTTAATGGTATCTTGAACGTCCTCGATAAAGGATAATGCTTCGTCAGAGGTGTCATCACCGACACGCTCACGGACAGCGTTAAGAAGTTCTTCCGTTGTGCGAATAGCCATGTTCTTTCCTCCTGTTATAAACCGTACCGCAGTAGCATCCATATTGGCATTTTCTTTCTCTTTGTTGGTGGAAAAGGTGTGTCACCAGTAAGCATTGTATATATATCACTTGCGTACTCATATCTTATATCCATATTAGGTACAAGAGGCCCCTCGAAGCAGGCGAGAAATGCAAAGGTGGCATAATATACATTGTCGATTTCCTTAAACTGTGACAGCGTGATACTTGAACCATCACCATAGATATTAAGTATGTCGGTGCGAATAGCATACAGGTTAGCGTATGTACTTTTATCCCAATACGGGCGCCAACAACTGGTAGTCCATTTACTCAAAGTATTGTCAGCAAAAGCTGTACACTGTGCAATACCATCTTCGGGTGAAGCACCGCTGGTAACTTCGGTAACACTTAGGTTTGGGGCGTAATTATCAAGGTGTGAAGCACCATTTATATACCCCCTTGCAGGTGTATATTGGAACAGTCCATAACCACCAGAAAGGTTAAATGTGTCACCTTGCCACCTCCAAGGGTTAAGTCCGCTTTCGCCAACAGCATTACCAAATATACCTGCCTGTGCTTCTAAAGTGTAACTCCGGTTATTGAAAAACATATTCATCTCTGCTATATTTTCCTTACCCTCAACACTGATGTACCCGTAAGGCCCACGAGGTTTAGCATGCCAACTCATATCACTTACCCTCTGTGTTAAGTTCTACATTAGTTATAAATCCGTCAAAACCTGCTTTCTTGAGCTTGTCAAGCATATTCACAGCATTTTGCCTTACACTAAAAGCACCAACTTGCACTCTATATATAACTTTCTTGTTATTTTCAGTATCACTTTTATTGTTATCATTTTCGCTATTACTCAACATAGCTTTCTTAACATCCACTCTAAAACTATCCATAGTATAAGGAAGATTGAGTTTCTTCCAAAGGTGTTCAGGGTCAGTATGATTTGAAGCAATTCCTTTGGCATATCCCTCACTATGTGAAAGTATCACATTTTTATCTAAAGGGTTAAGGTTGAAGTCCTTACACAGTTTAGCGAATAATTCAACAGCAGAATTATATGTTCTGGTAGCAACAGCTTTAGCATCTGCTTCGTTGTTTACAACAAAGTTAGCGCCGGCTGTGTACTTGATAGTAGCAGGCTCACACATTTCAACACCTATATGCGTGTTGTTTGAACTACCTCCACCGTGCCAACCTCGATGGTTCCAAGGAAGTGTCTGATAAACATCACCTGTGTTACCGTCAATGAAAGCATGGACACACGCTCTATCAAACGAAGAACTGTTCCAACTATTTACAAAGACTTTGGCATTGGGTTGTGAACAACCAACGCTATGTAACATAAGACCTTTAACGGTGATAGTTCTCCCAGCCTTGTAACAAGGGTTATTAGTTAGGATGCTATTGATGATGTTCATTAAGGTGTACCTCCCTTGTTTTCCAAGTTGTTAATTAGCTTCTGCATAACAAGAGTATTGTTATTCAATGCTTCTGCTAACTTATCAGTTTCAGCCTTATGGTGTTCCTGCATCTTATTGATGTACCAAAAGCAAATCAAACAGACAGCAATAGGGAAGCCAACATTTGTGATAATACTGGTAATAGCCTGTACGTCCATTCTGCTTCACCCCCTTTCTAACCCTACACTATTATATCATAACCATTGACAAAAATCAATACCTATGTTATAATAATGTAGAGTACCTATAACAATAACAACAATAACAAAGCGAGGTTTGAACATGGGAAAGTATTACGATGGAACTAAATTGTTGTCAATGAAAGACATTAACGGCAACACACCAGAGATATTTATGTGTACCACTAACCGTACAGGTGGTAAGACAACTTATTTCGGTAGATTATGTGTAAACAGGTTCAAAGATAAAAAGGAGAAATTTGCACTAATTTACCGTTATAATTATGAGTTAGACGATTGTGCTGAAAAGTTCTATAAGGATATTTCTAAATTGTTCTTTCCCGGTACAGCCATGACAAGTAAACGGAAAGCATCTGGTATATTCCATGAGTTATTCATTGACGATGAAGCGTGTGGATATGCTATATCTCTTAATAGTGCAGACCAGATTAAGAAGTATAGTCACCTTTTTAGTGACATAAAGCGCATGATATTCGACGAGTTTCAGAGTGAAACTAACCACTACTGTTCAGACGAAATAAGGAAACTACTGTCTGTTCACACATCGGTAGCAAGAGGTAATGGTGAACAGATACGTTATGTGCCTGTATATATGCTATCCAACCCAGTTAGTATTATTAACCCTTACTATGTAGAACTCGGTATCAGCGAAAGGTTGACTGATGAAACAAAATTCCTGCGCGGGGACGGGTTCGTTCTTGAACAAGGGTTTGTTGAAAGTGCAAGTAGAGCGCAAAAAGAAAGTGGTTTCAATCGTGCGTTTGCGAGAAACAGTTACGTTGCATATAGCAGCCAGTGTGTATATTTGAACGATAATAAGGCGTTTATTGAAAAGCCAGATGGTACAAGTAGATACCTCGCTACCCTCAAGTATAAGGGAACTGATTTTGCAATTAGGGAGTATCCAGAAAGCGGTATTATTTACTGCGATGATAAAGCAGATAGCACGTTTAAGCAGAAAATTACTGTTACCACAGATGACCACGAATTGAACTATGTTATGTTAAAAAGAAACGACTTCTTCCTTACCAACCTACGTTATTTCTTTGAGCGAGGGTGTTTCCGTTTTAAGGATTTAAGGTGCAAAGAAGCTGTGTTAAAAGCATTATCTTATTAAGGTATCTGCCTTTGTGTCCATTTCTGAACACGGTGGGTAGCACGGGTGGAATAAACCGCCACCAGTAGTTTGTCGGTTTCGCTGACCGCTTTAGTGGTGCAAAGGTTACAGATATAGAAAGACCCCCTCATGTTTCAATGAGAGGGTCTTTTGTTTTACATATTTTCCAACTTACGTTCTTCTCTGCAAATGTGTTTCCATTTACAGAAAAAACAAATATGCCGACATTGTTGCAAACGTGTCTTGGTTTTGCGGTATCGGTGTATAAGGAAGTTGAACATATTAGTCCCTCCCTGTACTACCCAAGCCGCCCCTATCAGGGTTATCAAGTGTTTCCACCTGCAACAGCCGAATAGGTGACTGATTAGGCAGTAAGCGGAACTGACAGATACGGTCATTCTTGGGGATAAAGGTGTCACGCATAGCAATCGCAGGGAAGTGCCACCAATCGTTGTCACCTCTGTAACTACTGTCGATAACACCAATGCTATTAGCTTGGATAATACCATACTTGGCAAAGGTGGAAGAACGAGGTACTACGATAGCTTCACAACCAATGGGCAGTTCCATAGCAACACCTAAAGGAATATACTTGAACTCCCCTGCTTTCATAGTGGTGTCCTCTGCACACCTCAAGTCTACCCAATCACCTTTTGGTAATATGGTTAAAGGTTCAACGCCGTCTTTGTATTTAATTGCGATATTCGCGTAGTATCTGTGTAACATTTATAATTACCTCATTTCGTATGGTGTTTCGACAAGAACTACACCGCCCCTGATACGGACAGGGCGCAGTTTTCCGGGAACTCTTAAACCTACTGTAAAGTCTTTCATTGTTCTCTTAACTGATAAAAACTCTACTTCTTCGTCGGTCATATTGTCGTCCTCTTTAGGTGTATAACCTGTCATTGATTTGATGAATAGTTGTTTGCACTTGTCTGGCATACCTGCACACTTTACATTGTAATAAGGTTCATCAATAGATATACAATTCTCATGCGTAACGTGTTCAATGTATGTCTTTTGTCTGGTGAAAGTAGCAACGTCCCAAAAGGCTTCCAGTTTCCAACAACAGAAGCTCTTATCGTGTACTGTTATACCCTCAATCTGCTCAGGTTTAAGGTCACAATGGATACTATCTGTGTCTGCGTAGATAAACCCAGGATTGTCAATACCGTGGTAATTCTTTTGTGCGGCTCTTATGGTGAAGTTTCTTGCATAACTGGTGATAGCCGCCCCTACTGGTATATACCCAGGGGTCTTGTCTTTCTCTGGAATATAGTTGAAGCCAATGGATTTGTCATCTTTAACGTAAGCAATTTTGAAACTACTGTCAGTATTACTTGCCATCTTACCGTACAAATTATTGAGGAACAGCTTTGCTAACTCTCGTCTTGCATCTTTGCTTTCCAGTTTGATTTTCTTGTACTTCTCAATGTACTCGTCAAAGATACCTATTTCAGCATAAAACCAGCAACCATCTAATATCTCAAAGTCCACCAGTTCATAGTGTTCCTTTAATAATATATAGTCAGTCATGGTTAATGTGAGTTCAACTCTTGTGTCACACAGATTACCACTTTTGTCATAATACTTGTCATAGTATTGCTGTGTAACTGGGTCATAAATATCGGTTGTAGTTAGGCACTCTGTACCCTTGTATAATAAGTTACCTTTTATCTGTATGAATGGCAGATAACCATCTTTTATATAGAACCTTGTTTTAATTCGTACAAAGTAGTACCGATTAGGTAACAAGGCTTCATCTGGTATTATGTTACCAGTCCAGAAGTTAGGCTTACTAATAGGGTACATATTACCGCTTTCACTTGACATCATAGATGGGTATAAAGAGTTAACGTCTGCGGTTGTACCATTATAGTACATCCTTCCCTCTTTACCCTTAACGAGATAGCACCAACCACCTTTATATGCTTTGCGAACCCATTCACCGGCAGTTTTGTATCTGTGTTTACTCTCGTCTTTTGATATGTCGTAGATATTAGGAAAAAATGTGCTGTAATCATCTTTACCAATGATTTTCTTATACTCTGCTAAACAACATGAGCCTATGGTTAATTTGGTGTGACCCTCACTAAACATAATTTCAAGTGCTTCTTTGACCACAAGAACATCATTAGCGATATACTTCTTTTCGTCCTCTGTTATAGTGCAACCTGCATACCTAAAACCAGTGTACTCAATGTTTAACTTTTTGTGTTTAGTTTTGAAGCTGTTTCCAATTCTCTTTACGCTGAATGGTAGTAACTTTAAGCTGTCACGAATTTCTATAAAGTGATTATTAACTTTGATAATAATGTTGTACCATTGCCCCATATCAGATACGGAGTATTTGAATGACTTATTTTTCATGTACTTTTCAGCCAGCCATTTTACTTCTGTACCCTCGTCATTTAACTTCTCATACGCTTGCTCATATCCAAGCTCAACCAGTAAATAAGCGAGCCAAAACGCACCGTCAAATTTTAAGTTATGGTAGTAAATACAGACGTTATCATTGAGCGAACTGAGGTACTCAAATGTTTCGCCTATGCTGTGAAATATTTTAACATCGTCTGTAAATAATTCAACAACAGCAGATGCCCAAACTTCGGTGTGAACCTGACCCTTATAAACAGTTGTTTCAAAATCCCCCATAAAGTAGCGGAATTTTTTCACTTTCATTCTGGCTGTTCCCACCATTCAAACTGTTCCATCATGTCCATTATTTGGTCTTTATATATGTTACCTTGGTCGGGTAAATAGTTCATCATTTCAGTCATGTACGTTTTAGTATTGACTGACTTATAAACTGTTTCCCATGTGATAAGTAACCCTTGTTCTGCACCGTCTTGCAACATTTGTGCTACTGCTTCTCTACCATTATCAGCGAGAAGTTTGTCAAACCATGATAAAAGAAGTGGGGTACCCTCTGCGTTAGGGAACTGGGCTAATTGTGACTTGAAGTTGGTCAAAACTATGTCTATAAAGTTAGGATAATAAGCATCATTTTCGTGTTCATCTTCATCATCTTTTGGGCTATAAATAGGTTCTTCCTTGGGTTTTTGTTTTGTCTTTGTTTTTGCTTCCTTTTTGCTCTTAACTTGTTTAGCCTTGATAGTTTCTTTTGCTTTCTCTGTGGCTCTTTTCTTTTCAATACTTCTACCTTTAGTGCCAGAAAGAATTTCACCTGTTTCCTCGTCAACAAAATTAGCTTTCTTGTATAGTGTTTTGGGTGTGATATTCTTTAACCTTGAAACCGATTTAGTTGTTATCTTTTTCGGTTGTTTCGGTATAGGATTATCAAACCAAATGAAACCACGTTTAGACGCCCTAGGCAGAAACTGTTTAATGCGTCTTAATTCTTTCTTGTACTCCTGTTCTAGTGTTATTTTAGTAGTCTTACTTTGTTTAGCCATACGCGCCCCTCCTTGGAATAAAAAGTCACCCACACCGGTTCACAGTTGGTGTGGGTGACGATGTGACTTTTATACGATGGAGCAGGTCAGGAACTCTTTGCCTTTGTAGTTCTTACTCGGCAGGCGATAGACCTCAATCTCGTAGTCCTCGTCAGTGCCACCCATCTCCTCAAAGATGCCCTTAAAGGCGGTGAAGAAACTTTCAGAACCAGTGACAAACTTGTTGCCAGTCTTATCAACAACAATGTACTTCACATAGTCCTTGTCCTCAGAACGCTCATTGTGAATGTCGAGGACAACATAGAAGTCAGGTGCGATAACCAAAGGATTTTCCTTGGTTGCGTCGTCCAGTTGGATAGCATTGGTGGTGTCCTTGAACTTGACACGCTCCTTTGCAGTCAGTTCCTTAGATGCTTCACGAATTTTAACTTCATAACCAGTCATGTTTTACTTCTCCTTTTTATTATTGTTGGTAGTAGCCTGTTTATTAGGCTCATAATGGATGGGGCAGAGCTGTTCTGTTACTGCCTGTATGCATACATCACGAATAGGGCAAATGTTGCAAGGTTTATTAGACATTAGTTTCGCTCCCGGCGGTATCAGCTTCGCCATCTTCGCCGTAAACCTTGCGAGGGGGAAGCACCTCAGCCAGTTCGATAAACTTCTGCTCACTCATACCATACAGAGTTTCCTCAACATTATGAGAAACAACGTGAACAGCCTTTACCTCGTCAGAGTTAATCAGCTTTTCAACGCTTTTGAGCATAGCCTGCTCATCCTTGTAGGTGCGAGGAAGAACAACCGTCTGAGTGAAAGGGTTGCCCTCCTTGATGTTCAGACACAGAACATCAACTTTAGTGGTCTGGATAGTGCGTGTGACCTGCGGTACTCTTGCCATGATTTTCATTCCTCCTTGTTAGTATTAGGGTTGTACCCATTTGTATTTGGTACCTTTCAGATTTGAACTGAAATTGTGCATACCTGCGGCACCATAATGGTGAGGCGGTGGTTGATTTTACGGTGCAAACCTGCACCACCTCACAAGCGGTATGACCCTTGACTACTCTCTAATTGTACCACAGAAGTACAAGAAAGTCAAGAACTATTTTTACGCCTTGTACCTTTTCCACAGTTTCCACAGAGTTATCCACATAGTTAGCACAGGCTAACTCCGTGTATGGCTTACACCCGACACCCTCATAAAGAGGGTCTGCTTTATAGTGTTAAGGTGACTGTATCGAGTAGTTCATAGTTTGTGCAAATAAGTTCGCACATGATGTTGAATTTCTGAAGCGGTGTTGTGCATCTAAATGTGCAAATGATACCGCATCCAAGTTTGATTTTGTAATAGGTAATCTCCATGTTATTGTTTCTCCTTTTGTTTGTATTAGGATTTTCACCCGACACAGGGTATTAAATACCCTGTCTGCTTTGCAATTCTTTCGCAAGAAATTCCTGTGCTTCATCGAGATCGTGACACGGGTGTTTATACACACAGTTTCTGCAATCTCCTGTGCAGTTAATAGAGGTAATCATAGCCACACCCTCACCGAAAACATCGTACAGCATTTGAAGCTGTTCTTTGGTATATGCACGGATTTTTAGTGTAATCATAGTTGTTTCTCCTTTTTTGTGCTGTGGTGTTATTATTTCACCCGACACGGTGATTTTACTCACCGTCTGCTAATGACATAACTTCACCTGTATAAATGTTATAGGTTTGGTTATTTTCGTAGCACATTTTAGCTGTGTAGTAGCTTGCACCGTTACCATATTCGTGCATAAACGCTCCAATGTGCTTTCTGGTGGTTGCACTATATGTGCCGGTACATACAAGCCAACCTTGAGGGTCAATAGAAATAACCATTGTGGCGTAAGAGATTAACTCAATACCGCCATTCTCATCAATTTCTACATGAGCCTGTGCGTAAGGCATACGGGACAGCTTTTTAATGTTTTTCATGTTGTTTCTCCTTTTGTTTGTGTTATTGGGGTTTTCACCCGACACCGCCCATGTGGGCGGTCTGCTTTAGTCCTCAGCTTTGGTACGAGGGGGCAACACAGTTGCGTACTTGATGAAGTCAATCTCGGGCATACCGTAGAGAATTTCCTTGGTTGCGATAGACTGCACAGCAACGCACTTGAATGTGTCAGTTTCGTGGAGTTTCTTAACTGCCTTGAGAATAGCCTTTTCGTCAGTCAAACCACCGCCAACTTCGTATGCGATAGTTTCAACCTTTGCGTTGGTGGTATCGAGGGTCATAACCTCAGCGATAGCCAGTTCCACAGTACGAGTTATCATTCTTTCTCTTGCCATTGTTCATTTCTCCTTTTAATGTTAGTATTATTTGGGTTACACCCGACACAGGGTAGATAACTACCCTGCCTAAAGCAAACTTGTGTTTCGTCTTAATTTTCAAAGACTCGTCAGGGGTGTTTCACATTACAAGGAGAGAAACATATATTCAGTTTTCAAGGTGCATACAGTAGAGGTTGTTTTGCTTTCCTCTTTTGTACCCTTATTATATCACAGGTTGTTCCATTTGTCAAGTACTTTTTGCACTTATTTTTGGAACTCTATGTGATTTTCAAGGTACTTCCACCGGATAACTCTCGTTCCCTTTACTGTAACCTTATTATATCACAGGTTGTTCCATTTGTCAAGTACTTTTTGCACTTATTTTTG
>OGMR01000577.1_pt1 | contig 16675 bp, 12 predicted proteins | sample 1573251 | NCBI WGS metagenome assembly OGMR01 (sample SAMEA2581979, study PRJEB24529) | metagenome | biome: Human gut stool | place: China | collected 2011
CAGGCTTCCGTCATCCGCCCTCACCAGATCGACGGCCTACGACATATAACCATAGAGAAACGATGAAAGCAGATATACCCATCCAACGATTTATCATGAGGTTGGATAAGTATGCCCCGAATGCACCCGTCCAATTTTGAATCTCGTTTCCAATGGAAGAAAGTTCTCCTACCGATAGATTCTCAACTTTACTTTGGTCGATGCTTCCTGTAAAAAAGAATGAGATGAAAGAGATAGTCAAATAGAGGGAGAATATGACTAAAATGACACCTAAAATGAAATTTACACGTTCATTTTTAAATATGTTTTTACGTATTTCTCTTTCATTCTGAGCTGTATCGTTTCCCTCTTCGGGTTGGGCTTGTTTTATTTTATTTTCTTCTAAGTCTGTTGTAGGCATATTATGAGAATACTTCGCTTTGGATTTTAGATTAGATACAAATGTACAAAAAATACTTATTCTCAACAATATTATGAGTTTTTCCAAAAGTAAGATGTGAATAAAATGAGGACTGTAAACAGTTCAAGCCGGCCGATGAGCATGATGATTGACAAAGTCCATTTTCCTAAATCGGGGATAAAAGCATAGTTACCTGCCGGACCGGTTGAACCGGCTCCGGGACCGATATTGCTGAGGCAGGAAAGTGTCGAACCGAATGATTCTTCCATAGACAACCCCAATGCCGATAGGATAATAGACCCTGCTATAAGTACCATGACATATACTAAGATAAATGCTAATATTTTGGATACTATTTCGTGAGATATGGCTTTCCCATTTACGCGTACGGGTAATATAGCATTGGGGTGTATGACTCTGTAAAGTTCATTTTTTGTATTTTTGGCGAGGACCACCAGCCTGTCTATTTTTGCTCCTCCACAAGTGGAGCCGGCACAAGCTCCGAAGAACATGAGTAGTAAAAATATAGTTGTAAAAAATGGGCCCCAAGCAACATAGTCATCTCCGGTGTATCCGGTTGACGTAGCAATTGTTACAACCAAGAATAGCGATCTTCGAAAAGTATCTTCGAAGGAGCCGTTTTGGTCGGTTATGTATAGTCCTGTAATGACTAATAAAGTGGCCCCTAATACAATTGCCGTGTACCATTTGGTTTCTTCATTGTGTAATAGTTTTTTGAAATCTCCGGTTACGGCTCTATACACCAAAGCAAAATTTATACCTGCAATAAATGTGAATATAGTCATGACATATTCTGTGTAAGAGGAGTTCCAAAAATTTATACCGGCTTGTTTGGTCGAAAATCCACCTGTTGCCATGACGCAAAATGCTTGACAGATAGCATCGAAAAGATTCATGGGACCCAACCACAATAGGAGACAAAGGATAATGGTGAGTATGATATATACACTCCATAATTTTTTTGCTGTTTCTCCGATTTTTGGTTTCAATTTTTCAGTTGTTATACCGGTTACTTCGGAATTAAATAAAAGTAATCCACCCTGATGGTTGAGCATGGGCAGTATGGCGATTGTTAACAAGATGATACCCATTCCTCCGATAAAATGCATGAAACTGCGCCAAAAGAGAATACCATGTGGAAGAACGTCTACGTTTTCTATAATGGAAGCTCCTGTCGTTGTTAGGCCGGATACTGTTTCGAAAATAGCATCTGTAATACTCAAATGATTGGGCATTAAGCAAAATGGGAGCATCCCGAAAGCCGAGAAGAAAAGCCATATAGAAGTTACCAGTAAATAACTTTCACGCTTTCCTACGTCGTTACGGGAATTTCTAAAAATGTAGAATAATATACCACCTACGATTGCAGTTATTGATGCCGATTTAATAAAGGCCGGCGCATCTCCTTCTCCATAAATAAGAGCTACGACAAACGGAACGAGCATGAATATAGATTCCATGCATAGTAATATTCCGATGAATTTCAGTATGACATGAAAGTTAATTTTGGGCATGATATTCCTAATTGAAAAGCTTCTCTATTTTATGTAATGCTGTGTCGAGACAGAAAATAACGACGTGATCATTCGGTTGTATCCATGTGTTTCCGGTTACGACCATGCCGTGTCCATTACGAACCAATCCACCGATTGTTAAGTCGGACGGGAGTTTTAGGTCTTTTACTGCGGCTTTGGTAATTTTAGAATTTTCTTTTGCAACCAATTCTACGACTTCGGCGTCGGATAATGCGAGACATTTAGCATTTGAGGAGTCTTCGTCGAGCAACAATTGGAAGATACGGCTGGCCGCTAGTAATTTTTTATTGATGATATTTCCTATATTTAGCCGTTCAGCAGTAGAGATGAACTGGATATTTTCGACTTCTGCAATAGTCTTTTTTACCCCTAATTCTTTGGCGGTTAAACAGGCTAATATATTTGTCTCGGAACTATCGGTTAATGCTATAAATGCATCCATGTCACGGATTCCTTCTTCTTTCAAAAGATCCACATTGCGTCCATCTCCTTGAATAATGATTATATCGTTCATGTATTCGGCTAATTTATAACTCTTTTGCTTGTCGCATTCGATGAGTTTTATTGCCATATTATCAGGCGCGTAACTCGATATGCGTATAGCGATACGGCTGCCTCCCATGATCATTATTTTGTGAATTTCTGCTTCTGTTTCACCTGAGAGTTTTTGAATTTCTTGTATATGATTAGGAGTCGTGGTAAAGTATGCGATGTCTCCTATTTTTATTTCGTCGTTTCCTCTTGGAATAATAGTTTCATGTATACGTTTGATGGCCGCGATGTGAAATTGGCTTTCGGCTGTTGTGAGTTCATAGAGTTTTTTATTCAGAATTTTAGCGTTGTCGTGTAATTTTACACTTAGTACGATTAATTCTCCATTACAAAGTTCAAACCAGTTGCGTGTCCAAGTGTGTTTTAATGCGGTTATTACTTCTTCTGCGGCCAGTTTTTCGGGATATATCAGTTCATTTACTCCCAGATTTTCAAAGAAGGCTTTATTTTCAGGCAAAAGGTATTCGTAGTTGTCCACTCTTGCCAGAGTTTTTTTTGCGCCTAGTTTCGATGCCATTGTACATGCCATGATATTACGAGACTCGAAGGGCATGACAGCAATAAATAAATCGGCTTTATATACTTGGGCTTGTTTTAATGTTTGGAATGCAGTAGGGTTCCCGATGACAGTCATTAAATTATAATTGGCATCGAGTTCTCGTAGTTTCTCTTCATCATTGTCGATTAGAATAATATCCTGTTCTTCTCGGGATAACAGTTTTGCTAAATGTGTTCCAACCTCTCCGGCTCCAGCAATGATTATTTTCATAATTATTAGTTCTCTTTTATTTCTATGATTTACCAGTTACCAATAATTACCGAGTAAATATTTTCTTCATCTATACCACATAGTTGGTGTAGTTCTTTAACTGTCCCCTGTGCTATGAATTTATCGGGGATTCCTATTCGTTTTATATGGGGTGTATATCCATTGTCGGACATGAATTCTAATACAGCACTTCCGAAGCCTCCTGTTATGCATCCATCTTCTACGGTTATGATTCGTTTGTATTTTTGGGCTACTTCGTGAAGAATCTCTTCGTCAATGGGTTTGACAAAAATCATATCGTAGAGAGCTGCTTTTACACCTGTCTTTCGGGCCTGCTCTACGGCTTGTCGTGCCGCGATACCCGCAGTCCCGATACTCAGTACGGCTATCTCATTTCCGTCATAGAGCTTGCGACCTTTCCCGATAGGAATTTCGTGCATAGGGCATTCCCAATCGACATGACTTCCGCAACCGCGAGGATAGCGAATGGCAAACGGCCCACGGTCGGATAGTTGTGCTGTGTACATGAGATGTCGCAGATAATGTTCGTCCATAGGTGCAGCAATAGTCATATTGGGTATGCAACGCAAATAGCACATATCGAATGCACCGTGATGGGTAACCCCGTCTTCTCCCACGAGTCCAGCGCGGTCGATACAAAATGTTACCGGTAAGTTTTGTATGGCGACATCGTGAATGACTTCGTCGAATCCTCTTTGGAGAAAAGTCGAATAGATGCTGCAAAATGGTTGCAATCCTTCTTTGGCCAAACCAGCGGCGAAGGTGACGGCATGTTCTTCGGAGATACCGACATCAAAAGACCTTTCGGGAAATTTCTCCATCATGAAACAGGTGGAACTTCCCGTTGGCATTGCAGGTGTGATAACTGTTATTTTATCGTTTTTTTTAGCCAATTCGACAAGCGTGAGTCCGAATACATCTTGAAATTTAGGAGGTTTTTGCTCTTCTGTTACGGTAATTCTATCGCCCGTTTCTGGATTAAAACAGCCCGGAGCGTGCCAAATAGTCGGTTCTTTTTCGGCCGGAGCATATCCTTTCCCTTTGATCGTACGTAGGTGAAGTATTTTCGGACAGGTCATATTTTATATCGTTGAGTTTATTGACGATATTAACCACATTGTGCCCGTCTATGGGACCGAAATATCGTATATTTAAACCTTCGAAAATGTTTTGTTGCTTGGTTAGCAAAGCTTTTAGGCTATTGTTGAAACGTAAAATGGCCCCCCTGTGTTCATCGTCTATCAGATTTAGCTTACGTAGGGTACGATAAGCATCGTATCTGAGTTTATTATAGCTTTTCGATGTAGTGATGTTTACTAGATATTCGTTTAGCCCTCCGACATTATGGTCGATTGCCATATCGTTGTCGTTCAGTATGATGAGCAAGTTGTTGGGACTGATGGATGCGTTATTCAATCCTTCGAAAGCTAATCCTCCGGCAATGGATGCATCTCCGATGACAGCAATGACTTTTCTTTCTTTTTGTTCGTGTTTCAGTTGTGTAGCAATGGCCATGCCTAATGCTGCTGATATGGAATTAGATGCATGCCCGGCAATGAAAGCGTCGTATTCGCTTTCGGCTGGGTTTGGAAATCCACTCAATCCGTTGAGTTTACGACAAGTATAAAACCTGTCACGTCTTTCAGTTAAAATCTTATGCCCGTAGGCTTGATGTCCCACGTCCCAAACTATGCGGTCGTATGGAGTGTCGAATACATAGTGCAAGGCCACGGTCAGTTCCACGGCTCCCATGCTAGACCCAAAATGTCCCGGATTATGGGCAAGAGTATTGATAATGAAATGCCTGATTTCGTCACACACTTGGGGTAGCTCGCTAACCTGTAATTTTCGTAAATCGGCGGGTGTGTTTATTTGTTTCAGTAGTTCTGTATTGTCGGGGTTCATTTTTAGTCTCTTTTACGTAAATACAATGGTACTATTTACCTTTACTCTCTTGCTTCCATCGTTTGTAGAGTGGAACGAATACAATGATTCCCGAAGCAATGATAGCGAACAGTACTTGCCCATCGATGCCTCTTCCCCTAATTAGAAGAACGCAGAAGAATGCCCATAATAAGGCTATGCATGAAATACGGAACGTATTATATTTTCTCATGTTAATCCATAGGTTTGTTAGTGCGCTTATATATACGCCTAAGTTAACCTACAAATATAAATATTCTTTTGCAATCCATGAAAATATTGTATCAATTTCATTTTATAAAGTTTGACTACCGTGAATCTCAGATAATTTGAGTATTTTTGTAGTCGGATTTGGGCTACCATTTCCAGACATTTGAAATAAAAGGAGCGTTATGCTACTCTTGTAAGTGCGAAGCCTGAGAAACTGAAACACAAAAATCAACAAGAATTGGCATGGCAGTTCCCACGTTATAGCGTGGGCTGCTTAACCATATCTGTTGATTAAGGTTTTCTCAGGGCCTGCACTTTAAGACGTGGTTATTGGCAGTGCCACGCTTCTCGTTTTACCAAGTGAGTGTTCAGCACAATACTATTAGAGTAAATTATGAGCAATAAACAAGAAGATAGAACTGTCATATTAGATAATGGAGAGATTGTCAAGGCAACTTTCCCTGTTGTTGTTTCTGCAAGCCGAAGCACAGATATACCGGCATTCTATGCCGATTGGTTCTTTGAACGATTAAAAAAAGGCTATTCGGCATGGACAAACCCATTTAATGGGAAAAAATGTTATGTCGCTTATGAAGACACTCGGTTCATTGTCTTTTGGTCGAAAAATCCTCGTCCTCTTCTTAAGCATATAGATTATTTACGAGAAAAAGGTATTAGCTGTTATATTCAATATACTCTCAATGATTATGAGAACGAAGGATTAGAGCGTGGTGTACCTCCAATTAAAGAACGTATTGAAACATTCAAATTGCTTGTTGATAAACTTGGAAAGGGCGCGGTAGTTTGGCGTTTTGACCCCCTTATTCTTACAGATAAGATAGATATGGATAAGCTTCTGCAAAAGATAGAGAATATAGGGGAGCAACTTCAAGGATATACAGAAAAACTCGTTTTTAGTTTCGCAGACATATTGTTATACCGCAAGGTTAAGTCAAACCTTGAACGTAGCCATATCAACTATATAGACTGGAATACAGAACAGATGATGGAGTTTGCGGAGAAACTTATCAGTCTCAACAGAGCAAAAGGATGGAACTATAATCTTGCTACTTGTGGAGAAAACATCGACTTAGATGGAATAGAACATAATCATTGCGTGGACGACAAACTTATGGTACGCTTTGGTTACAAATCTAAGGAATTAATGAAATTCTTAGGAGCAGAACTTATAGATTCTTTGCAACAAACTGATTTATTTGCTGAGATCGAACCGTTGCAAATACCTTCATATGCAATTATTTTAGATAATAATCAATATGCAATTATTAATAAGAATAATAAAGATAGGGGACAACGCACAGCGTGTGGTTGCATGAAAAGTAAGGATATAGGAGAATACAACACATGCCCACATTTATGCGAATATTGTTATGCCAATGCAAGCAAGGAAATGGCTGTGCAAAACTGGAAGCGACATCAGTTAAATAAAGACAATGATACAATAACTGGAAGATAATATGTATCAAGACAAGATTGGGGAATATACTCCTCTCACAATAGACAACATAATTCATACAGCAGAAACCAATATACCTCAACGCTTTCGCTCTATGCCGTGGGCATATAGCGATGCTGAAGGTAGAACTTTGGAACATGGGACTGCCATACTTGAGACGGAGGAGCTATGTTTTGCCTATCTAGCTGCCTATGGCAGGATGCATCGTGAAAAACTTTATTTTGCATTGGGCGGGGCAAAAGAAAAAGGTAATTTCCCTTATCGTGAACTGCATAACGGAGTAGAACTATTTGATTGGGGTTGTGGGCAAGGTATAGGTTCAATGGCAGTTATAGAAAACTTAAGGAAAGAGGGATTGCTGTCTTGCCTAAAGAAGATAACCTTGGAGGAACCATCAGAGGTCGCACGAGTAAGGGCCGTACAACACGTAAAGCACGCACTTGGTACCGATTCTAACGTAACAGTCGAACAATATTCTGAATACCTTCCATCAGACTATAGTACTGCAAATACCATTCAAAGTATTACTGTAGAACAACCTTGTGCCATTCATATATTCTCCAATGTACTTGATATTGAATCTGTAAGTCTTAAAGGCGTTTCCAAATTGATTACATCTTCTGGTGTAAAGCATATTGTATTGTGTATCGGTCCAGCCAATCTTAACGAAAGTAGAATAAATGCCTTTAAGAACTATTTTAAGGACAACGACATACAAGTGTTTACGGATTATCGAGAAACGAGATTCGGCAAGCATCCAAATGGAAGAAATTATGGATGCCTAATCAAGAGTTTCGCATTCTCGCTGGATTCTACAGAAAGTGTTCTTCATAAATACAAATGTTTTGCACCAATACAATTATTCGCTTGTTATGCGGAGACAATGCCCGAACCAAAGAATAGGAGCATAAAAGATGGAGCTTTTGAGATTATGGCTCCATTTGATATGACAGTACACAAAGGGTTGAATCCCATTTTAGCACTTGTCAGCAATCTCATATCAAGGGGCATACCAACGTATGCAAGTGAATACATTACTACGGCTCTTTCACACCGAGGTGAAAGGGAAACATCATTAAAAGCAATAGCCCGAATACAAAAGACTATTGTTGAAGCAATGATAACAGGGCGGCTTAACATTCAATCTGCAGAATGGAATGTCTTGATTATAGAAGATGGTACGGATATTGCCGATATAGCAGTCAGGGATTTTGTTGAAATGTACAATAATGTCATTGCAATGACAGAGGGCTACGACGATATGCTGTTACCACATATAAATATCGTAAAGGCTTCTTCTGTCAAAGCAGATAATATTTTTGACATTGTTATTGATGTATCTGTAAACAGGTATGCCGATTTTGAACATATAGTATTCTCGAAATACAAGGCTAAGAACGATTGTTATTTTATTGTTCGCTCTTCCAAATCAGTTTACGATCCACGTATACTTTATACTACAGAACGCATTAAATATAAATCGTTCGTAGAAAAAGAATCAAGTGGAAAATATATTGTAAATGAGGCGACTTCATCTCATCTCAGATATTTCTTAAAACTTATTTTCAGGAAAGAAGATTTTCGCCCAGGACAATTACCTATACTTAACAGAGCTTTAGGATTAAAGAGTGTGATTGGTCTGTTGCCGACAGGAGGGGGTAAATCCCTAACTTATCAGTTGGCTGCAATGCTCCAACCTGGTGTAACATTAGTTGTTGACCCATTGAAAGGTTTAATGAAAGACCAGTACGATGGACTAATTAACACAGGAATTGATTGTATTTCATTTATCAATGCAGACATTACAATCAATCCAGAAGAAGCGCACAAGCGAGAACAAGCTCTTACTGGTTCACAGATACAAATTATGTTTCTCTCCCCCGAACGTCTTTGTATTCATCGTTTTAGGGAAGTATTACGCTCTATGCGAGAATCTGGTGTATATTTTTCGTATGGCGTAATAGATGAAGTACACTGCGTTTCAGAGTGGGGACATGATTTCCGATTGTCCTATCTTCATTTAGGACGTAATCTGTATAACTATGTCTTACCCAAAGAGGTTGAAGGTGCAGATAATCACATTTCCCTTTTTGGCTTAACAGCGACTGCTTCATTCGATGTGTTGGCAGATGTGGAACGTGAATTATCTGGCAGCAATTCCTATTCATTGGAAGATGATGCTACGGTCAGATATGAGAATACCAACAGATTGGAACTGCAATATAACATTTATCCAGTTGATACTTCAAATGCAAAGAACGTATGGGAGGTTGGTGACATTAAAGAGGAATGTCTCATTGATGTAATCAATGATGCAACAGAAAAGATACAGGAGATACAGACTGATGAAAATATCAATGATATAAAAGTGCACTTTCTGGATAGAGAAAACATTTCAGACAAAGAAATTATATCCAGCGTTAATTCTGTAGATCTCTATACACATATTGATAAAGATTGGTATAGTGTAAGTCATACAGATATGGCTGGTATCGTGTTCTGTTTGCGTGCCTCTGAAAAAAGCAATTTAAGTGTTCCTTCTGTTGTCCAAAAACTAAAAACATGTAATATCAATTGCTTTTCCACTTATAAAGGGGGCGATGACACGCAGTGTCAAGAAGAATTCTTGCATGGCAATACACAGTTGATGGTGGCAACAAAAGCTTTTGGTATGGGTATAGATAAGTCAAATGTGCGTCTTACATTTCATTTGAATTATCCGGCTTCTTTGGAGTCTTTTGTACAGGAGGCAGGACGTGCTGGAAGGGACAAGAAAATGGCATTGGCTACCATAATGTATTCGCCTAAAAAATTCTGGGACAAAAATGCTCGGACGAATGAATGGAAAGAATATTCGGCAGACTACACTAATAATAAATTCTTCTATGATAGCAATTTCCTTGGAGAAGATTTTGAATTGTATGTAATGGAATTGCTGATGAATGGGTTGCCTTTGCAAGTAAGTAATGAAGAAATAGCTGGTATAAACGAAACTATTTTCGGAAAAAGTACGGGAATACTTCAATTTATCAATAGATATCCTAAAGGGACAACTCTTACCTATTATGTTTCTTATATTGAAGATGATTATATCCTTGATATGTATAATGAACGTTTGGTAGAAAAGCAGATGCCATTATTCAATACCCCAAAGGCAAAATCGTTGAAAAATGAACGTGGCTTTAATTATACACGTGATTTCGGTTCGACTAATTACAAAGATGCTATACAAAAAGCTATCTATCGTATGTGTATTATTGGACTGATAGACGATTTCACAGAGGACTATGCAAAGAAACAATTTCGCATCACAACGATTTGTCAGGATGATTCACGTTATTATGAATATCTCAGTTCCTATTATCGAAAATACTATTCTGAAGATAGAGTTGAATCAATGCTTGATGAAGTTAGACAGATAGCGCAAGGCGAAGGTGTTATTATGGCTTGTTTGAAGCATCTCACTTCATTTGTCTACAGAAGTATTGCAGACAAAAGAGCTAGAGGTATCTTGGATATGGAGCAATTCTGCAATATGGCGATTACTTCAAACAAGGATTGGAAAAAAACGAATGAAGATTTAAAAGATTTTATTTATTACTACTTCAACTCTAAATACGCAAGAGAGGGATTTGTTACTTATGATGCAAGTGTGAAGCAAGAAATACCATTTTCTCTCAAAGATGACACCAATACTGATTTTCACTTAGAGAACGAAACAACCAGTTTTGAACTTGTCAAGAAATATATGCGAGTTGTAGATGCGGACATTGTTAATAACGACGCTCAGAAAGATAATGTTAAGCACTTACAAGGTGCTGTTCGACTTATTCGCAGGGCAGCTGCAGAAATGAACCCGGTTCTTAATCTGTTAAATATTTTCTGTACATTGTTCCTCGGACAACAAGATAATGAGATGTTAGAAGAAGAAATTTGTAACGATTACGAAGAAGTCATCGATTACTATACTTCAAAAAATAACGTAAAAATTTTGGATGAGTATGCAGAATTGCTTATAAGTCATGCGGCAATAGATGAACATAGAAAGGATTATCTTCAAAAATTGTCCACTTATATTCAATTAAAGAGACATTTGAATAGTTTAAAAAATATCGTATCTAAATACAAGTAACATGATAGACGAAAAAATAAACAAAACTTTGTCTGAATTGGAAGCAAATCTTCGGAATGTAGAATCAGCTCGAAAGCAGGTTGAAAGTACAGTTAATTCATACGAAGGAATTAAGGCTGTAACTGCAAATTATGTAAAGAACCTTTCTTCTATAGAAAACAATTTGCATACGCTTATAACCTATATCGGAGCAGATTATAAAAAAAATACAGATTCATTCCGGAGGGATTGTAAAGAAATAACTACGTCATGTAATTCTCTAATTTCAAAGATTAACGATGCTGTAGAGGATATAAATGGGAAAGTATCTTCACAAATAGAAAAAATCCACAAAAAATTTATGTATGTCATTATATGTAACGTGATTGTCTGGGTTACCATGCTAATACTTTTCTTTATAAACAAATAGTATTTGCGACAATTAGAAACAACAAAAATAACTAACGTGAGTTCGATGAATTCAAAATAAGGCAAGTTGTTTATCAATCGTTCTGGAAACATTGATATGCGGCTTCTTTGAGAAACAGCAGTATGCTGCAATTGCACTCAAGAGGTTGACAATGAGGTTGTCAAATGTTCTATGTCTTGAATGTTCCACTTGTGCTATATTCTTGAGCTCGTCATTAACGGTTTCTATAATGGCTCGTTTCCTAAGAAGGAGTCTGTCTGAAAGAGACATCAATGCTCCTTTCATATTGCTTTTTAGCTTGGTTATAAGTTGTATGCCATAGACAAACAATCTTTGAAAGAGATTCTTGCCGATATACCCCTTGTCACCTACAAGCTTTCCATATACAAACTCCACAAAGGATTTGCATTCAAGAGGTTTACGGTCAGCTATATCACCGGGAGTAATCATGAAGTTCAACAGCTCTCCACACTCGTTACATATCAGATGTAATTTGAATCCGAAGAACCACCCCATGGAACATTTACCCCTTTGTGCTATTCCCTTGAACGTCTTATGGATATGGATTCTCCGGTTCTTGCATACCCGTAAAGGAGTACTGTCAACGAAACTGATACCCGTACATTGGCCTAAAAGGACCTTTTTGACAAACAAAGCCAACGGGAGGGCTACTTCTTTTTCCAATTCCACAAAACGGTTGTAAGAAACAACCGGAGGAAAGAGGTGGCGCATATGCTTACAGGCCTTATCTTGATAAAAATGCTTCAGACAACGGTAACCGGAATCATGAAAAAGTATCAAGATCAACATGATTTCCGCTTTGGACATGGTGGAATCACGGTGATACTTACGTTTTGTGGCAGATGGAAGCGTATATTTTGCCACCATCTTATCAAAAAACTTGCAGAAATCATCTGCCATGCAAAATATTTCTATAACTATGCTTTCGGTGAAAGCATAGCGATTATTGTTTGTATTTCAACACTATAAAGATACAACAATTTTCGCTAATCACCAATTTTACAAGCTATTATAATTCGTCGAACTCACGTTATTCTATGTTTTTTCTCACTTGGGTGAGATATTCTTTCATTTTTATGGAATCTTTACGCTCGATAATATCGAGGAGAGACGATAACTGCTTCTGTATTCCCCGCACTTGGTCGGGAGTATTGGGATTGAAAAGAATTTCGGTTAGCAGGTAGTCGTCTTCCGAAAGTAGCCCTCTTGCTATGTCCATGTGTTTTTTGAATGTCGTGCCGGGAGCCTCTTGATGTTTCATAATCGAGGCGAACACCAACGTCGAAGTGAATGGAACCGAGAGCGAATAAGCTATGGTTTCGTCATGCTCTTTAAAACTGTATTCGAATATATTCAATCTCAGGCGCTGGTAAATATCTTTGAAAAAGATTTTGCCCATGTGGTCGCCTTCGGTAATGATGATTGTATTTTGTGTGCTTAGGTCGCTCAAATTAGCGAATGTTGGTCCGAACATAGGGTGTGTCGATACGAATGGGTGTCGGGCTTGGGCATAAAATTCGGGTAATCCGGTCTTGACCGAAGCAATATCCGATAGGATTGTGTGAGCCGGTAAATAGGGAAGAACGGTTTGAAACGCTTCTATCGTATATTTTACGGTTGCCGCATTGATGACTAAGTCGGGAGTAAAATCTTGTATTTCTTCTGGCCGGGTCATTCGCAAAGTATTGAATGCGAATCTCAGTCGATGAGGGTCTATGTCGTATAGGGCGATTTCATGGTCGAAACTGAGTACATCGGCAAAGAAAGAGCCCATTTTTCCGGCTCCGAGAATTACTATTTTCATCGTTTTTATTTATTAATAATATTCATTTGTTGATGTACCGATTCTTCGTGAATGGCTTGCATCACTTCTTTCATGAATTCTCCGCTCATTCCCAACTCAACAGCTTGTGCCATGCGTTTTTGTAGGATTTCGTCATAGCGGTTAGTTTGCAGCACGGGCATACTGTGCTCTTTTTTATATTGCCCGATTTCTCTGGATATGCGCATGCGTTTGGCTAACAGTTCGAGCAGTTGATTGTCGAGGTTGTCTATTTGGTGACGTAGTTCCGATAGGTTTTCTGTCGTCTGTGTGGTCTCTCGTATTACCAACATGTTGAGGATATAGTCCAGAGCGTCGGGGGTCACTTGCTGGTTTTTATCGCTCCATGCACAATCGGGGTCGCAATGGGATTCAACGATTAGTCCGTCGAATCCCAGATCCATCGCTTGTTGGCTCAATGGAGCTACAAGTTCGCGTTTACCGCCGATGTGGCTAGGGTCGCAAAAAATAGGAAGATTGGGGAGACGGCGACGTAGTTCGATGGGAATGTGCCATTGAGGCATATTACGGTACAACTGTTTGTCGTAGCTGCTAAAACCCCGGTGTATGACTGCCAGTCGGTGGAGACCAGCGTTATAAATGCGTTCGACGGCTCCTATCCATAGTTCTAGGTCGGGATTTACCGGATTCTTGATGAGTACCGGAATGTCTACACCTTTCAGTGCGTTGGCTATTTCTTGAACCGCAAAGGGATTGGCGGTCGTGCGTGCTCCGATCCATAAAATGTCGATACCATGTTTTAATGCTTCGAATACGTGCCGTTCAGTGGCAACCTCTGTTGCCGTGTACATACCGGTTTTTTCTTTGACGTGTTTTAACCAAGCAAGGCCTTCTACGCCTATACCTTCGAATCCGCCCGGTTTGGTACGAGGCTTCCATATACCTGCACGAAATATTTTAATGCCGCGCTCGGCGAGGCTTTTCGCTGTGGTCATTACTTGCTCTTCGGTTTCGGCGCTACATGGGCCGGCTATGATAATAGGGCGTTTAGAGTCTATTCCGGGAAGTAAAATTGATTGTAAATCTTCCATAATGGTATTGTTATTTATTTGATTTGATTTTTTCTATACGGTGTAACGCTTCTTGCATCTTTTTTTCGGGGGCGCAAAGCGAAATGCGAATATATCTGTTCCCTCGACTTCCGAAAATGAATCCCGGAGTAATGAAGACGTGCGCGTTGTATAATATTTCGTCGGCTAACGATTCGGCATCTGTTGCACTATCGGGAATTTTTCCCCATACGAACAATCCTGCTTGTGACGGATCATAACTGCAACCGAGAGCTTTCATGATTTTTTCTGCGATATCACGTCGGTTACGGTACACTTCGTTTAATTGGTCATACCACTCTTGACCGCATGACAATGCTTTTGTCGCAGCCATTTGTAGCGGACGGAACATTCCTGAATCGATATTACTTTTCACTTTCAAAATCCATTCGATAAATTGAGGGTTGGAAGCAAGCATACCGATTCGCCAACCGGACATATTGTGAGATTTGCTTAAAGAATTCATTTCGATACAAATGTCCTTAGACCCGGGGACAGCCAGTATACTCATCGGATTGTCGTTGAGAATGAAACTGTACGGGTTGTCGTTCACGATGATTATGTTGTGACGCTTCCCGAAATCCACCAGTTTGGTAAACAATTCCATAGATGCTTTGGCTCCCGTAGGCATATTGGGATAGTTGACCCACATTAACTTTATACGATCGAGCGGTAACGACTCTAATTGCTTGAAGTCGGGTTGCCAATGGTTATTTTCGTCGAGGTCGTAGGTGAAAATTTCGGCTTCGGCCAGTCGGCTGACGGAACTGTATGTGGGGTATCCCGGATTGGGAACTAATACCCCGTCTCCGGCATTGAGAAATGCCAAACTGATGTGCAATATGCCCTCTTTGGACCCTATAAGGGGTTGTATTTCTTTTTGAGGATCGAGTGTTACATTGTACCATCTGTTATACCAATCGGCGAAGGCTCGGCGTAGTTCGGGTAGGCCTATGTAAGGTTGGTATCCGTGAACATCAGATTTCCGGCTCTCTGTACACAGGGTTTCAATCGTTTCGGGGTGGGGCGGCCTGTCAGGCCCGCCTATGCCCAGATTGATAATATCCAAACCGCGGGCATTTAGTTCGGCTATTTCTTTCAACTTTTTTGAGAAGTAGTATTCGCTTATGTTATTTACCCGATTAGCGGGTCTGATATTAAAGGGGTTGATTGAATTCTGCATATTCTCCAAGTATTTTAAAGTCTTTTGTTAGAGGTCTTATTGCTTCGAGGGATTGTTTGTATCGAGTGAAATTATCGAATGTAAGGTCTATATAAAATCGGTATTCCCATTCTTTCCCGATAATGGGCATGGACTGTATTTTGGACAAATTGATGTCATAGAAAGAAAGTATGGTGAGTACTTTTGATAAACTGCCTTGTGTATGTGGCAAACTGAAAACAAGTGAAGCCTTGTTTATGCGTTTGCCTGCTATTAAAATTTCACGGTGAGAAGGATCGGCAAGAATTAGAAAACGAGTGAAATTTCGTTTGTTGGTTTCGATACCTTCTGCCAAGATATTCATGTTATAAATTTCGGCGGCCAGTTTACCGCAAATGGCGGCATGGCCCGAAAGATGACGGTGCGAAATTTCTTGGGCACTACCGGCCGTATCGTCTTTTTCTACAACTTTCATTTTAGGGTGAGCTTGTAAAAAATCACCGCATTGCATTAATGCCATGGGGTGAGAATTCACTTCGAGTATATCGTCCATAGTTTCTCCCGGTAGTGCTGCATGGCTTCCACGCGCACGCCCAGGGCCGCGACGTCTTCCGCCAGGGCATCTTCTTCCTGCCGCAGTTCCTCCAGCAAGCGCTGCTGTTCGTCGCGGGCCTGTTCTTCTTCCTCCCGGGCTTCTTCGCGGAAGGAAGACAAAAAGGCCTCCAGAGGCTGGGCCCCGGCCACCAGACGCAGGCTGTCCTCCAGCAGCTGGCGCCGCTGTCCCGTCTGGCGTCGTTTTTCCAGCAGGGCCGCTGTTTGCAAAAAGTCCCTGTCGTCCAGGGCCTCTCCCTGACGCAGCAGGGCTGCCAGATCGGCCCGGATGCCATCGAGCTCGTTTTCCGCATGGCGGCAGGCAGTTTCCTGCTGGTCCAGCGATCGGCGCAGGCGGGTTTGTTCTGCGGCACGTTGGCGGGCGTCCTCCGCAGCTTCGCACAGCATCTCCAGCTGCCGGAGCCAGTCGGCATCCTGCGGTAGGACGGGCCGCCCCAGCTCTTCCAACAGGGCCGCCAGGGGGGCGCGCAGGGCTGCCACCTCGTCATGCAGGCGCTGCAGGCGCGAACCCTCCTGCTGCAGCTCTTCTTCAAGGCGCA
>OGMR01000583.1_pt1 | contig 16651 bp, 21 predicted proteins | sample 1573251 | NCBI WGS metagenome assembly OGMR01 (sample SAMEA2581979, study PRJEB24529) | metagenome | biome: Human gut stool | place: China | collected 2011
GCCGTCGAGAGCGCATCCAGATAGCTGCCGCCCCGTTTGCCGAAAATTTTAGAACAACAGGTTTGACACTTTAGCACGTTAAAGTGTTAAACTTCACCGCGTTAAAGTAGTAACGTGTGAAAGAATATTGTTAAAAATTTCACGGAGGGGTGTTCGAGAAAATGTTCGATTATATGTGAACAAAACATGTCACAATTATTAACAACATATGAATTAAAAAGAATCAATAACATCTACACATGAAATTAAAAAATATCAGTAGACAAAAAATCAAACCATGGTACTATATAGATGTAACAAGAAAGAAACAAACATCAAACGCAAATAAAGAAAGTGAGGATTGAAACAATGACATTTAATGAAAAGAGAGAGTTAATTTTATTAGCTGAGAAAAATATCAAGAGTGGGGAAAATGTGTCAAAAGTTGAAAGTGAAGATGTTAAAAAGATGATGAAGAAAATTGCCGCTAACGCGGTATCTATAGGACTATACAATTTTAACAGTTTTGTCATTTCGCACATCAATGATGGAGATTTTACAACAATAAAGCCAGGCTGGAAAGACGCTAGAGTTGGGATGGTAAAATGTTTGGCAATAATCAATAATGAGGGTGAAGATCTTATAGACATTTTAGATTTTGAAGAAATTGAAGACGCGGTGCGTTTTACACTCTTTGAATTAGAGGGGGAAGAACATGCAGGTTAAACCGATTAAAAGGATCAACATTCCAGATTCTACTCGAATAAACTTCGTTGACAAGCGCACCACCATAAAGGAGACTTTATCAGATGGAACAATCAATTTTTACGACCTCGATTCTTCTCTACTCTGTGAGGGGTATTTCACAAACCAAATTAGAGGAGAGTTACAGAGAGTGGAAACAGAGGAAGTTGTCTATTATACTTTCACTTTTAACAATGGCGACAAAACGCACTATCGCAACTTTTACACGTTACGAGCTAGACTATAACTTCTATTTATCTGGTATACCACCGTAGACCATAACACAACACACAATATAATGATAATACTACATAACATTACACTTCAAACAAATAACACAAAAAGGAGATTTTAAATTATGAAAAATTTTGAATTAGTAGCTGGAAAAGAATCATGTGTAAAGCTTGTAAAAATCAATGGTACAACCGCCCTTGCGAAAGACGCAAAACCATATGGAAAACTACTGGGAATTGTAAAAGGCACTGATGACGAAACAGGAAAAGAAACTTACTATCTTTGCATGAAAACAGATGAGGGAATTGGAATCTATGCAACAGGCGTAAAGCGTGAAATTGACAAGATTGTTGATCTCTTTGTTGATGCTGATGGAGATGGAGAAGATTTCATTATTCAGTGTACAACAGGAATTTCAAGAAAGTCAAATCAAACTTTCTTTAAAATTATGGTAGTGATGATTTAAAATTGTAAACGGTCAACAGTGCGGTTGACACCAAATAATAGAACGGAAACTAATCAAGTTTGTTCGTTTTTTTGCATCTGCTAGGGGACTGAAAAGTCCCCTTTTTAACTCATAAAATGTTAATAATTTATTAACAAAATATCTTATATTTGTTTACAATTACATGTTAAAATAAAAGAAAAAACGAAAGTGAGGTAACAAATATATGTATTTAGAAAGCCAATTATTAGAACTTCAACACGCTATTGTCTTGAGAGCACTTGATGATATTAAAACACCTCTTTTGAGACTCAAGTATTACAGGGAGGTTAGAGAATCACTCGAAGTATACGCTCCACTCTATCACATGACAGCAGATGAAATGATTCAAAGCGCAATCGCAAGCGGCTATATCGAGCCTTTTACAGAAAGAGAGGTAGAGGAGTATGGCAAGTAAGCAAAAAGAGCGTGTTGGCGAAGTCCAACGCGCAAAAGGGATTTTATATGACGTGTCTAATGGAAAGTATGTGTTGCTCAAGAAACACTACACAAAAGATGAATCGCTTCTGTTGCTCAGAACTTTAGGCAAAAGAGCGCAAACTAGGCTTGCAACCCTTAAAGAATATTTCAGCGAACGCGGTAAACGTTATACTGGGGAAATAAATCCTATCTATGATAGATATAAAGGGTTCGATATTAAGTATCAAGGCTTATCCTTGCAAGCGATTCAGAAAAAAGTATCAACCGCTATCGAGATATTAAATGCTAAACAATCCACTTACACGGGATATAGACAGCTACAAAATAAAGCATACCAGAAAATGATAGAGAATCACCCAAAACTCAAAAACCTATCTTTTGAAGATTGGAAGAAAATGACAACATATATGGGTGCCTGGCAATCAGCTCATGAGGGTGAGCAGTATGATAGTGAACAGCTACTTGCTTATGCTAACTGGGCTGGAAATACACTAGGTAGTGGTTTCGATGGTTTAGTGGCAATGAATCCCGAAGATGTTGACCTTGATGCATGGTTTTTAGATGTACAACGTGAAGGTAGTTCCGGAGAGTGGTTATCTCTTGATCAAGATTTTGACGACATTTAAGAGAGGTGTAGACAATGGCAAAACGAAAAGAAAAAATCTCATATTGTAAAAAGTTTGTTTGTTTTGACATTGAAACGACTCACGAACACATAACAGAAGATTGTGACATAATCTATACATGGCATTGGTCAGTGATGGATAGTGACTATAACTATAACACATGCTCATCATGGTCAAATTTATATGATTACTTGCATAACCAATATCAGACATTTGCAACTCAAGGCGAGAACCGAATTATTGTTTATGTACATAACTTATCATATGAAATGGAAGCTATAATAAGAAACCTAGAAGGACACACCATGACAGGCGGTTTCTACATGGATACGCACGAACCCTTATATCTTATCATTGATGATGTACTAGAATTTCGTTGCTCATACAAGCTTACGAATAAAGGTCTTGCGGCATGTGGAAAAGACGTAGGACTTGAAAAGCTTGAAATGAACTATAAAGATATCGTAAAACCAGGCGAAGCATTGCCGCAAGACAAAGAACGCTACACATATCGAGATGTTGAAATCATGGTGGCGAAAATCCATCAGTTGGAAGAACAGGAAGGTAAACCTTTTTACGAATTTCCATACACAAATACGGGATTTTTACGTGACGAACTTCGCGCCATTATGAAAAAAGATGCAAAGTGGATGAAGATGTTTCGCAACACCTCACTTGACTATGATAGGTATGTAATATGTCGGAAAGCTTTTATGGGCGGCTACACTCACGCCAACTATATGTACGCGGGGCAAATAATGGAAAATGTGGATAGCTACGATTTTGGTAGTGCGTATCCGTTCGCCATAGCGACAGAAAAGTTTCCTGTTGCACCTCTCAAGCGTTTGCCAAACGCGAATATTTACGACTTAAAACGCTTACTCAACACAGACAATTATCTTTTCATCTGTACAATTACAGCAAAAAACGTTCGCGCAAAAGGTACGATGACATATTTATCATCATCACATTGTGAAGTATCAAGCGATAGTGTTTTGGACAATGGTAGAATTTTTAAGGCAGATATGATTAAAACAACATGTACTAACCTCGATCTTGCTATTATTTTGCGAATGTACAAGATTGATGCAATCCGAGTAGATGAATGTTACTATTGTAGAGCTGACTATTTACCATCTGGAATTGTTTGTACCATGTTAAAGTATTACAACAACAAACAAAGTTTAAAACATGTAAAAGGCGAAGAATTAAACTACGCAAAAGCAAAAAACCGCGTAAATTCTTTTTATGGTATGTTTGTGCAAGACCCTATTCACGATGTTGTTACACTTGACGGCACGAAGTGGACTTTAGACCACTGTGCTATCACAAACAAAGAGGAAATTTCCGCGCAACTTGAAAAATTTTACAAATCTTTTAGAAGTTTCTTGCCTTATCAAATTGGAGTTTTCATACCCGCGTGGACACGCTACCATTTAATGCATGATATAGTGTCGAAGATTGATAGAAATGTACTCTACTGTGACACAGACAGCGCAAAAGTTATAAATCGAGAGGAATGTTTAGACGTAATAAATGGGTATAACGAATATGCAAAATATAAAATCGACTTAGCTATAAAACGCTATGGTTTAGATTACAAACTACCAGATTTAGGAGTTTTTGACTGGGAAACCGAAGACACTGGTGCATGGTTGAAATTTAAGACTTTTGGCGCGAAGAAATATATATATCAAGATACTGATAACAAATTGTATATGACTGTATCTGGACTCTCGAAGAAAGCCGTAAATTATCTTACGTCAATCGAAGATTTTGAAGTTTTTACCACTTTTGATGCAGACGTGTCGGGGCGTACAATATCACACCCGACTACGAACGCAATCGAAACATATGACAATGGCGGTACATGGATAGAGGACACTACATATACTCTGTCAATCAGTCCAGAATATGGAGCTTTGATTGGAATAGACGTTTATAGCATCAAGCCGACAATAATAACAAAAGAGGGGAAAAAAGAGAACACAGATAAAGATATAAGTAAACGTTTAGAAAAGTTTACGGTAAAAACGAAACACTTATCACCAATAATCTTAGAGAAGATAGGAGAATAATAGTATATGGAAATAGAAAACTTATATATAACAGTAGGTGACGAAACCTATATAAATATTCCATCGCTGTACACTTTAAATGCAGACGTTTATATTGTATTTGGTGAACGTTCCGCGGGTAAAACATACTCAGTTTTCAAGGGGTTGTTTGACGACTATGACGCAACAGGTGCACAATTCGTCTATATGCGTACACGTGAAGATTACTTAATTCGCGGTCGTGCATGGGGTGCAGTTTCCAACATCAAACCGTACGTAGAAAAGAAGCTATGGAAAGAAGAAGCGAACTTGAATTATTACAGCGGTAGTTATAGAAAACAATCGTTGGGAAGAAATAACAAATGGGTCTATGACACTTGTGGTTATAGTTCATCAATAGCATCATGGATGAAATATAAAGGAAACGGCTACGACAGTGTTAAAACTATATTTTTTGATGAATTTATTGAGGATGACGACACCACTACAATTCGCCCACTCTCAAAAGGTGAATTTTTGAAGGGCTATAGTCAACAGTTGTCCACAATTATACGAAAAAGAAGGGGTGTTCGCGTTGTAGCATGTGCAAATAGCATCAATCCCAAAAGCCCTTTGTTTGACTACTATAACATTGATGCACGTAAACTTGAGCAAGGTAAAATTTACATTTTTAATCGTAAACTTGAAGATGACATTTTAAAAATCTGTTGTTTGTATACAGAGCCGCCAAAACATGCGCATGTGTCAAAGCATCTTGCTGTATATGAGTCACAGACAAATGACATGACTATTACGGGTGCATGGCAAGAAAATATATATCCCGACATATACAAGAGTCTATCATGGAAATGGTATGCAGAGTTATCTAAAAAAACCAATCGAATATACATAGAGGATTTTGGAATAACTGTGATACTGCCGCACATCGAACGTTGTCCACTTGTGATTGTATCTGGAAAATATAAAGCAAAAACCACATTACAAACAACTGAATTATATTTACCATCAACGCAAAGAGTTATACAGTGGCTACTATACTATAAACGCACCTCTCAAATTTGCGCAAACACAAAAAACGCTTCTGAAAAATTTAATGACTTGATTAAGCGTCTGATTATTGACAAAAATTAAACCTATGATAAAATAAAAGTGGGACTACCAGACAGACCGTGAAGAGCGGGGTAGTTGTGCAAACTGTCAGCACGGGCGTGGAGACACGCCCACCTTTTTAGAAAGTGAGGTGTTGTGATGGATGTAAGTGCAGTTACACAGATAATTACAAGTGTAGGCTTTCCGATCTGTATGACGTTAATCTTGTGTTACTATATCAAGTACCAGACAGACGTTCATAAAGAGGAAACAAAAGAGTTGACAAATGCTATTAACTCACTGAGGGAAATGATATCAGAGATTAAAACAAAATTGGAAGATGAGGTGAAAGAATGACATATTATGAAGTTATCAAAAAAGCGTTATTTATGTTTTATCACCGTGATGAATATGCATATTTTTACGGTGCAAAAGGGCAAGTCCTAACCGATGAAGTGATGAACACTTTAATCAGCCTTGAACCAGCGTATTTCTCGAAGTATACAACGCAAGAGTTAGCCGCTTATAAAGCGTTCTCGCGTGGTAAAATTGGATATGATTGTAGCGGTTTTGTCTCCGCCGTTGTAGGTGTGCAAAATTACAGCACTGGACACTATCATGACGGAGCAGAAAAAACAACACCTCTTTTGGGTACTGAAGGAAATGGTTTGTACTCATCTTTTGGCGGCAAAGGTAGACATGTTGGAATTGACATTGGATATGGTTTCTTTTTACACATGCCAAAAGAGGGACACACAATCGAGTTAGGAAGAATTGCAGAGTATGAGTGGGAACACAGTTTTCATTTTGTAAATATTAACTATGAGGGGGCGAAAGCATGATAGACATAGACAAGATGGTGACAACATTATCAATTCCCGACGGTATGACCGTCGATGAAATGCGTCGTATCGTAGTAGATGTTTTAGATATGGCGAAAGCTTCAAATGAAGCTGAGAAAGCAATTGCAATAGAAAACGCAACACTGAAAACGGAAAATGACCGACTCAGCAAACAGAACTTGGAGCTGTTCAACCGTGTGACAACTTCCATTTCACCATCTGCAAAAACGAAGGATGATGACGATGACGAAAAAGAGGAAGTCACAACAGACGACATTTTAAGCTATTATAGCTAATGTATAGAAAGTGAGGTATAAAATTATGGCAAAAACAACAAAACCGCTGACAAGCGCACAGCGCGGAGTCAATCTTTTTAACGATGCAAGAAAAAATTCCTCAAACGAGTATATGCGCGCGACAGGTGAAGTTACCGTGGCGACTTCCATTAGTCATGCAATGACACCAATAGTCAAATATGCTCCATTCATGAATGAATTTTTACACTATGTTGTAAATAAGATTATCATTCAGTCCGTGGAATCTAAGATGTATACCAATCAGTATGAAATGTTGAAAAAGGAAGGTTTCCCACTTGGAACAGACCTTGAAATGAATTACGTCAATCCGGCTCTTGGACGCGACTATGACATTTCACTTGGCGCGACTCTGTTACAGGTGACAAAACCAGATGTAAAAACTTGCTATTTCAGACAGAACAGAAGGAGACAGTTTCCAGTAACAATCCCGCGTGAACTTATGGAAGGTGCTTTCACATCATGGGAACAGCTCGATAGTATGGTAACAGGCATGGTAGCAAGTCTTTACAGTGGTAATGAAATCGAGGAAGAACACCTTATCAAGAAGCTAATTCAGACTTCAGTTAAAAATAACGTTGTTGTAAAGAAGGAAATTGCATGGGATGATGCAGACCCAGCCGCTTCATCTGTCGGCTTTATCAAGACAATTCAGAAAATTGCACTTGATATTACACATGCTTCAAGTGACTTCAACAATTACCAGGCATATGCAACAGCACAGGGAATTGCAGACGCTACACCCGCTATCACATGGACACCATCTGACAGTTTATATCTGTTTATAAGAAGTGACGTTTTGGTTAACTGTAACGTTGAAACACTTGCGGGTGCTTTCAACATGAGCAAAGCGGAGTTAGTAGGACGTGTCACACCATTCCCTAACTTTGATTATCTTGATTTTACATCTGCAATTGATCCAGTAACAAAATATTGGAAAACTATCAAGGATGATCAAAACATTCTTGCAGTACTTGCAGATGTTAATACTTTCGAGTACCGCGACAACTTAAGTACAAGTGGTGACTTCTACAATGCCGCGGGAATGTATCAGAATCAGTACTTAAACGTTTGGCAGACATACGGCATTAGACCGTGGGGAAATGCTGTTGCAATTTGTAAACAGGCATAAATAAAGGGGGGATTTTATGACAACTGTATACTTGTTTGATTCGCCATTTGACGACAGCGGTAAGCATTTGTTAATCCCAACAGAAAGAAACGCTGAGGGGTTTTTAAAAGAACTTCTCAGCGTTCTTCCATATAAACGCTACGATAATGTAACGTGGGAAAGACAGGGTCAGACGTTTCGTTGTCCTGTTCGAGCAGATGAAATTAAACGCTATAACTACATGGCATATCAAAATGAATCAAGACTTGAATTTGCATATATCATTGATTATCAGTACGTAAACAATAAATTGACATATGTAAATACATCTGTTGACTACTGGGCTACCTACATCGACAGATTCACATTCCATCCATCACCAGTCATGAGACAACACCCCGCAAGTGACGGACTATTTGCAAACTTCTATCCCGAACCCACTCAAGTCGATAGGTGGGAAATTGCACGAACCGAATACGGCTTTTCAAAAGATGATGATGACGATTCAGTTTATCTCATGACCGCAAACAATACGGACACCTATGAAAATCGTTCAAGTGATTTCTACGCGGCAATCGCAAATTTTGCCATGGGTGATTATGGTCAAATAAGCAATTTCTTTTCATTGGTTTCTGTCAACCCTTGTGAATGTGGCGGCATAGTCCAGAGTAACACAAGTAAGCTTTCAAGAGCACAAGCGTTAGAAGTAGTTAAACGCTATGCAAAATGTGGCAGACAGGAAGATATTATCGGAGCTTATCACGTACCTAAATTTTTTGCTAGTGACATAAGCGGCGAAAATCTGGACAAAGTTGACAATCGAACAGGAGAGGTTGAGTTAGTACAATCTTTTCTTGAAAAACCTCTATGGAACAAGCTCTATACTTCACCTCAGTTTAACAAGCTTACAGTCAATTGCGGTGGAAGCGCCAAAGAATATGATTTTCGTTATTTTGATGAGTCTGCACTACTCGCCAAAAAATTTAAATTCAAGTGGGCGGCTAATCAATCACAGTTAGGCGGTGTTGTAATAACACCCCAACAGTACGGAAACGGGACAAACGGAGACTATTCGCTTGCAAGTAGTACGTGGGATAGTGTTCAATTATCGACTACACAGTTAAACAATAGTGGAGTTATGCGCGACTTTGGAAACTTTGGAGTTGCGTCAATCGGAAATCTGTTTTCACTTGACATTAAAGGTGAGCTACAAGCCGCGGAAACATTTGCGGAAAATCTCGGTGCAAAATTTGAAGAATCAGACCTTACAATTGGCAACCCAACAGGAACTATTGCAATGTATAATGCGCTTTTCCCTATGATATCTGTTGCATGGTACTATCCTTCTTTACAAGATATCAAAAAGTTTAACAACTATTTTTGCATGTACGGCTACAACTACAATGGCAGTCTTGCCGACATTGTAATTGATTCTTTACCAATTGTAAACTACGTACACACAAGCGGGGCAATCATCACCGCGGAAAATGCACCGCAAAACGCAATTGCATACATGGCAAACAGGCTTGATAACGGTGTCTGGTTTTGGCACGGTATCGGAAATTACAAACACACTGACAAGATTCTCGAAAATCATTTTCCAGAAAGTGAGGGCGGTTGATATGGCAACATATATTGGTGAAGCTTCAAAAGATGAAAACGGCAATCTTTGGGGCGGCAGAGACGGAGATCAAAACGGACTTGAAGTCCGCGTAACAGGTTGGTTTCCGCAAACTGGAGACGGTAGGCGTTGGGACTGGATTGCACGTATTCGCAACCGTCCAGACGTTGCCCGTGCGATTGCTACGCTTATGATAGAATCATGTGATAATCAAAATGTTGGGTATAATCAACATAGACGGGAGACTTTTACAAATGAATGTCGAAAAGTCGGGTGGAAACCTAAAGACGTTAAAGTACCGTGTGCAACTGACTGCTCTGCTTTAGTTGCATGTATATTAAATTGTCTCAACATTCTAGTAAGTACAAGTATGAATACATACAACGAACTAGAACAGCTTAAAAATACAGAGCTATTTGATATATTGTATGACAGTAAATACTTAACAACAGGCGACAACTTGCAAGTCGGTGACATTTTACACATGCCTGGACACACCGCTATAGTTGTGCAAAACTCAGAGTCAACACAACCAGTTCCAGAAGAAAAGAAAGAAGATGAGCAAGTAGGCGCACGAATGTGGATAAATTGGCAAGTTTTCGAGTCTGGTAAAGAATATTCTGACACTAGTGGTTGGTATATAAACGGAGATAAGGGTAGAGCATACGGGCGATATCAATTTGATTATCGTTATGGACTAGTGCCTTTTATGCAATTTTGTATACAGCACTATCCTACTCTTTTTAGTGGTTTTCAACCATATATTGATTTGGGTGTTGGCAATGAACAACTTGTCAGCAACAGCGGACTTAAACAACTGTTCATTGACTATACAAACAACCACTTGACAGAATTTTCAAAAATGCAAAACTGGGCAATGTTTAACAACTATTACAGTCTGATAAGAAGTGAAATACAAAAGCATTTGGGGTATGACGTTTCAAACGTTGGTGCTTATGCCGTGGGAACTGCCGCAAGTATTGCAATTCGTGATAGTGGATACTGGGACGCTGTAAAAGATATCTTCACAGGCACAACAGGAAAAGAGACAGAAAGTGATTGGATAAAATTGGTCATGGCACGTCAAAACGCTAAAACGGGTGCAAATGACGGCAATCGTTGGACAACTACACAGTACAACAGAGTATTTGCCGACATGCAAGCCCAAACGGGAGTTATCCAAATTGGCGAAGGTACAATTTCAGACTCAGACTCAAAAGCCCCCGTCAATCCGGCTGGTGGAAATGCTGGAAGCGCAACAGGTAGCGGCACGACTGAGGTTGTGCAACCAACAACACCGCCCCCACCAATAGGGGGAATTGATGCTAGAAGTATGTTTTGCCCGTATTGGTCTTTGAAATACTTTGCTAATGTTTTACCACTGAAAATTGATCGTTGACAATGACGGTCAATATGGTAAAATGAGGGTGGAAGGCTGAGGGCTGAGGGGGTGGGGGTGAGGGTGAAGGTGAATGATAAATATACCAATTTCCGTGTATAATTTAGAAAGTGAGGTGTTGTGATTTGAAAAGAAATACCAAAAATCAGAATACACAGACAGAAAACCTTTTAACTATCGGACTGTATTATACTTTTTTGCGTAGGATTGCTGTTGACGCGTGGACTTTTGAGGGGTTGCCATTTGATGACGATGACGTTTACCGACATGCAAATAACATCCTCAATGAAAATTTTGTACTTGGTAAGTTAGGGGGACTCTGGAAAGAAGATGGATTTTATGTTGTCGGAGATTGCACAACATCAAGTACTAAGACGTGGTATGGCGGTGCAACAAAGTATCAATGTAAGACGTTCGTGAATACGGTTAGTAAAGACTTGAGCGAAGTTGCTACATTGACGGCTAGCTTGTCACCTTACACAGACTATGACGTTGTATCTATTAACGGTTTATGTCGACACTATGCCGCGTTGCTTTACGAATGTGACAGGTGCATAAACGTGAATTTAAAAGCACAGAACACGCCCGCCATCTTAAATGCCCCAGATGGTCAAGAGCTGACGTTTGCCAATCTCTATGAGCAAATTGCGGGTCATAAACCTGTTGTCTATACAAGAGATATGTCACCGCTTAAAAGTCAGTATGATGATATACGCCAAATTGTATATCAGACACCCGCGCCATTTGTTGCGGGAAATGTGGAACAACTGAAATCTATGCTAATGTCGGACTTTATGTTTATGTTGGGTGTTAACGGACGAACACAGTCGAAAGTTGCACAGGTTTCAAGCCTTGAAGTGATGCAAGACGCGCCTACACTTATGGTTTTAAGAAATTCTTATGAGCAGGCAAGACAAAATTTCTGTGATCAATGCAACAAGAAATTCGGCTTGAATGTTAAGGCTACGTTTAATGACTCAAATATTGGTGATGTTGGACTGCTAGACCAATTTTCAGTTATGGACACCAATAGAGAGACAGTGAAGGAAGTTAAGAACAGCGGTTTAGAAGCTCAAGAAAGTGAGGGTGAGGATAATGACAATTCCAATGATTGATACTAATTTTTTGGATAATGATAAGTATTGGTATGATGTGGGGGCGGCTTATACGCTCCATGTATATGATATTTTGCAGAATGCTCAAGTCGGAAATGACAGGAAGTCTAATAAGAGCTTGTTTGATAATTATGATTTTGCGGCTTTTGGGCTTGACGTTTATCCGCTTTTCAGTGAGGATTTTAGAAAGCCAATTAACGACATGATAATTCGGCATTTTCTGGAGTGGGAAATTGGTTATGAGACAGACTTTTTGTTTCGTGAGCACATGAGAGGTGATATGGCGCGAATTATGCCCGAACTGAATTTAAAACTAAAGGCACGGTTTGAAGCTTACAACACGGAGAAAATGTTTGAGACGGAAAACAACGTAAGTGAGCATGTAAGCGATGACTGGCATAAATTTTTAGATACACCGCAAGGTCAAACAGATTTACTCGATGATAACTATTTGACAAATGTTTCAAAAAATCATGTTGATGATAGGACAACTCACCACGGCTCAAGCGGCAACGCGGCAACTAACGCACAGAGTTACACAACAGCGGTTTGGGATTTTGAGACAGAGATTTGTGATAGACTGAAACATAATTTTTTGGGGCTGTTTAGGTGATTGACGAAAGCGGAACTTGTGTTATAATGTGAGTAGAATTATGAAAGTGAGGTGTAACTATGGCGAATATACCTATTATCAATCCGCCTAACAAAGAGCATTTGGGCTTTTGTTGGCATCATCAATTTACGATTCCTTTGCTTTTTGATGATTGTTTGTCGCTTTTACAGAAAGTTTGCGCTTTGTGGGCGAAATTGAATGATGTTATTGACGCATTGAATGAATTTAATGACGAATTTAATGCGTGGGCAAAAAGTGTAGAAGAATCGTTAAAAGATTTGTATGCAAAGTATCAAGCCCTTGATACTAGAGTGACGAATATCGAAAATGAGTTACAGTCTATACAAACAGAATTGACCAATATCAAAAATGACATTTCGAATATCGAGCATCGTTTAGATAATGTAGAGAATAGAATTTCAAACGTTGAAAATGAAATTACAGATATTAAACAGTCAATTACAGATATAAACAACTCAATTACGCAAATTCAAGCTGACATGACCTCGTTAGAGGCTAGGGTGAAAAAGTTGGAAGATTTGTTGAAGAATCTTAACATCATTCCACCTCAGACAATCCTTGATTTAACCGACAATGATTCAGTCTGGGCGACCGTTTGGGGCGCATGGTGGGACTGGTTTTGCACAAATATTATTGACTTCGCAAGCGGTGACAGTAAATCAAACTGGGAATTATCCAACAATTTAAAATGGCATGACACAGTGACAAAACCGAAGCGAACTATTCAAATAGGCTATTTAGGTCAACCTGTTGCTCTTGTAAAGTTACCATTCATTGCGGTACGTAAAAGCGTTTGGACTTCTAAACCAACCATTGCACAAATAAATGCCGTTGCACCAAATTTCAAGGCTGATGCTTTATATCCCGCTAATGGTTTTTTCAACCTTACATTAACAAAAGAGTTTGGGTACACGATGGATGAAGTTAAGCTTATGACAAGTTACATTCCTTTTTTAACTAAAGACAGTACCATTGTTAAACTTGATAATAAGTGGGCATATACAAGTTTTGCTGTACAAGCTGATGTACGTTTACAAATTCCAAAAACTGGAACTAATGCAAAACTTGCAATTGTGCCACAAAGCATTACCTTAGCGGCTGTCCCAAATGCTGAAGATGTATCAATTGCAACAGCCTGGGATTTATATATTTATTGTATCGCTGAGAATGGTTAATTAGAAAGAGAGGTATTATATATGGATTTATTGAAATATTTAGAACCAATGAAGAATTTACCAGACAGGTTTTCCAATCTTGCGTTTTGGCGTGGGGTGAGAAAGCTGAGGGATGATGTTGTTAATGCGTTCGAGTATGTGGATAGTTGGGGGGAAAGCGTTGAGCATGATATATCATCATTACAGAAAACAAAGATTGTACGATATGCTAGTGAATACATTGATGATCTCCCCACTGTGAGCGTAGTTTACAATCTGGATGACCATTATTGGCGTGGAAACGTTGGCAATATTTCAATTGGAAAAGGAGATAATGATATTGTTATTCCTCTGGGGTTCACATTCAAGGCTTATAAAACAGATGGTACATTTGGTACTCACATTTTTTTACCTTTTGGAGATTGTGTTATTGATACCACACCTGCTAAGACTATTACATTGAGCAATATTCATAGCACCAATGTGACATATAATTTCAATAATGATCCGCTTATTGCGAAAGACATTTATATATACGGCTATGGCGTGAAGTTCGGTTCTTAATAAATACAGCCACCAAATGGTGGCTGTATTTTTTTGTTATTTGGTTGGGAATGCGATTTCCAGAAGATATCTAAGGGATGTTAAGACAAATGACATGCTTATAAGCTCTTTTGAAGTTTCAACCTTTTGGACTTCTTGAAAAAATGATGCAATCATTCGTTTTGTTGTTTTGTCCTTGCCATATTTGAGAAGTAATTCTCCGATTTCATCATACATCTGGTATTTCTGTTTTGTGGTTAATACATCCATGGTCAATCCTCACTTTCTTATAATGCTTCAACTGATACTATAATTTTAGTGTCGTCCGTTCTATATCTGAATTGTTCTCTAGCGTGTGATTCACTGAAGCCAAATATTGTATCATAGTCTGTTCTATCTAGCAACTTGTCATAGTATTCAATCAAATATAACTTCATCTTTATACCTCACTTTCTCCTGTTAATCTCTTGTGGATATCGTCACGAGTCACCCAGTATTCAATTGTCATATAATTTGTTGATCTTTTACCTCTATAAAAACATGGTCTTGTGCGAACTACGCCTTTTCCATACTTTCCATTATATGCGTGTACGGTTGAGCAACCTTCATTCATATAGCCTGGAACGTCTGCACATGTGACATAGTGCAAACCGCGTCTGTGACAATAATCACGGGTGTCATCCAATAATGCGTTCATTTCTGGTACGTTATCGATTGTGTTGCGCTTGTAAATTCCATAAAGATTCATATTTGCTCCATTTCTCACCGTCAAGCCGTTATGACAGCTATGATATTATTTTAATATGTTAAAGTTGGTCTACTATATCTACGTGATTCATGTAAGCCCATCGCGGGTTCAACATATGAACTCCATACACCATTGACGACATTTGACATTGATAATTGTAAATCTAAGTATTTGCGCATTGCATAAGATATTTCATTATCATAATATTTTGATATCATGTCGCGCATGAATTTGCGTGCTCTAGCTTCGTACGTATGCCCTGTTTTACACTTACTTAAGTCTAGTAACGTTCGCTTTAGTTCGCGGTGCGCTTTGAGATATACCTGTCTCTTTTTATCTAACATATCAAAGTCGATATTTGCAAGGGTTGCAAGGTTGACGTGATGCCATTCTGGATTGATAATTGCTTCATATCGTTTCCATGTTTCCGCGCACCACTTTTCACCGCAACAACGATTCCCTTGCCTGTCGGCTGGACAACAAAAACACTTGTTATTGTACATTTCTGTGATTGTCGGGAAACCGCCAAACATGCCATAAAAAGAAGTTTTTCTTAGATTCTTTGCATAATTGCAATCATTTCCCCACTGTTCCGCCATAGCTTTAGCTATTCCAGGAAAAGTCTTTGATCTTACTAATGCCCTTTGTTCTTTTGAAAGATTCCCAGCTTCTACATACCACTTCGCCATTGTTTTTCCAGACTTAAACTGGATTCTATCTGGAGTCTCTACAATTTTTGTTGGTGAAAGCATTGGCAAGCCCTTTAACCATAGACAAGTCCGCTTTTCGTAGGCATCCCCGTATTGATAAGGCTGTATAATTTGATCTGGTTTTCTCCATTGTGTACTCATTACACCAACAGGATTTTCAATTGCTATTCTGTCACAATCAGCATTTGCAATTCTCATAAAAAACTTGATAGCATCATTTCTATCTAACATCCTTTGAATTGCTTTATCTCCATACTTTTCATAATTAAACCATCTGTTACCCGTTACAGTCAAATATGTACATGGGGGAAATGCTATGATCATATCCCACTTACCAGAAATTTCATGCTCTACTCCATCAACAGTGCTAAAAATGCAATTTCCATTCAATAATAAAGTAACGTCTTTCTTGATGTGCCACTCCGGATGATTACCAGAACAGTCAAGTAAATCACAAGAATAAGCTTCATTCCCTAATTTTCTCAACTCAATTGTTACTCTCTGTGATTCTTCACATGCAACCAATACTTTCATTATTATTCCTTTCTTCAAGTCTTTCCTTGACGTCTTTGTTTTCTTTTCTCTTTCTAATTATATTATAGCAAATATCAGAATATAAACAATGATATAATTTAACCTCTTGTCAGAAGATTTATTGATCTTTTATAGTTCATAGTTTGTTAACAATTACAGCCGGATGATACCTGGACAACGCCTGGATAACGCCTGGATGTTTTCAACGCTTTCACACATTACCACTTTAACGCGGTGAAGTTTAACGCTTTAACGTGCTAAAGTATCAGACA
>OGMR01000589.1_pt1 | contig 16587 bp, 17 predicted proteins | sample 1573251 | NCBI WGS metagenome assembly OGMR01 (sample SAMEA2581979, study PRJEB24529) | metagenome | biome: Human gut stool | place: China | collected 2011
TTCTTTATTTCCTCCCTCATTTGCCTGATGGCCGTGGATTGCACCTTCGGCTCTTTCTCCATTACCATCCTTGCAGCCTGCTCCAGTTTTTGCCGTTGATAAAACTCCGGTTCCGCATATAGCTTTGCCAGCAGGAAATAAGGATAGATTCTGCCCGGCAACCGATGGGTGGAACGAATCAGCCAATATTCTGCCTCTGCATAATTACCCGCCTCCTGTTCGTTCTTTCCTATTATGTTCAATATCATCGGGTCGCCGCTCACCCGCAACGCCTCTTTCATAACCACATTCGATACCTCATGCCTGTGCAGCTTATGCAGGGCGTGTCCGTATTCAAACAGATAGCGGGCATTCCATTTCATGTCTTCGTATATCTCTGCATACACTTCCGCCGCTTGCTCATAAGCCCCCGAACGGTAGAACATCTGTTTCCGGTGCCATGCCGCAGAAGCTGTCTCGCGCACCTCCTTCCACCGATATACCCGGTAGCACCCATAGCCTGCCGGCAACAATAAGAGTATGGTTCCCACCATGCAAACCAACGGCCGTTGGGATGAAAGGGCCTTTATCGTGCACCCCGTTACCAGCAGTGCCAGTGCGATGACAAACAGAAGAAACTGGAATGGATAGGAAGAAAAAGAGAACACGGCCAAAGACAACAGTGCCCCGCACAGTCCATATTCCTTCTGCCTATGCCCGGCATAACCGCTTCCACCCACCGCCAGCAACGCAAGCAGGAGCACGGGAACTCCCCATGCCATCGCCACCTGAAGATATTCATTGAACACATATTCGGGTGACCCCGCCACCCGTTCTTCCGTCTCTGTATAATCTCCCGCCGAGAAATAATCCTCCTGCGCCTGCCCATAGGCACCGGGGACACCTTCCCATCCGTATCCGCGCCACGGTTGTCCGGCTATGGCGTGCACGGACACCTTCCACATCAGCAGCCTTCCGTCTGCCGAGTCCTTCTTCATCAGGTAAACACCGGCAAGTATCCCTCCTGCAAGCAATATCAGCAGAATTGTTCCCGCTTTCGTCCGTCTCGGGTGACAACGGATGTAGGCGTGAATCCCCTTCCGGTAATGCATATATGCGATGTATGCCGACGAGACCGCCCCGGCCATCCATGCCGAGCGGCTCATTCCGGCCGGCAACACACAAATAAGGAGTACCAACACGGATAAAGTTATATAATAGATTGCCGTTTTCTTTTCCTTCCTGCGCTTCAGCCATTCATACAGACAGACCGGAAGCGTCATGGCAAGGAAACCGGAGTAAGGCCCCGGATTGTAGAAAGAGCCGGTAAGGGCATAGAGCGAGTGGTTGGAGGCGGTAAAGCCATATACCTGTGCAAGCCCCCATACCGCTTCCACCGCACCGGCAAGAATGAAGAGCCAGGTGATTAAAACCGGTATGCCATGCAATGCCTTCTTAATAAAAGAACTGTTCTCCATGCTCCTTCAATATAAATAACTGTTCCTCACGTCCGCGGCTCAAATCATGCAACCACAACACGGCACCGGAAGGAATACGGTCATACTTCAGCCTGTCTGTCACCGCTGTCTGCCTTCCCAACGATTTCCAGCCTTCTGCGCCATTCTGATAAAACAATTCATACTCATCGCCCGGACGGATAAAATTATCATCGTTGCGGGGAACAATATGAATCCTGTCCACCCGGCATTCTTTCTTCAAATCAACGGTTATCGGTTCCCTGTTTTGTTCTTTGGACTGATAATAGGACAGGATATCCCCATCCGTCATATAGTTCCCTGTATGCCTCAAGTCCATGGCAGCCGGAATCCGGTACAGTTCCGCATCCAGTTTCAGTCCGTCTTTCCCATAAAAGGCGATTTCGGCTATCTCGGTATATCTTACTCCCGGAGGAGTGATGCGTATGTATCTGACGGGACTGTCGGGGAGTGAGTCCAGCCACACATGGTTTGTCCTGATTGTATCCTTGATGTATGCCAACAATACCGTCTGCCGGAAGTCCGCCGAACGTGCCCCCTCTATGATACTTCCGGTCAGGGCCGCCACGTATTCCTTCATCTGGATGTGGAGGGGATACTTCCTGAAAAGTTCTGCCGTCCGGGTATGTAAAGTATCGGGGACATAGGTAGGCACCTTTCCATCCTTATCCAGGCTGAAAGGGTATCCGGCAGCTGAATAAACCCCTCCTTTTGACTTCTGATACATGGGAAGAAAACGGATGCCCGGCTCCAGATTGTGGAAAGTCACTTCCTGTCCGGCACGTTCGGCCCTGTCGACAGCCGTCATTGCCCCGCATGAGAAAATACAGAGACTGACCTCTTTCACCTCGGGCGGACATTGTATCTTTACCTTTGCGCTGTTCTTGCCGAAATATTCAGCCGTCACATCTTCCAGCTGTCCCCAATACTGCTTACGGAAAACTTTTCCCTTGGGACGTCCGTCATCCGCCCCTCTTTCCGGCTCCGTCTGGGTAATCCAGAATGGGACAAACAGCCCTGTGGTATCCCTTAATATAGTCCAGGAGTGCGCCCCGCTGATATAAGGTGAAGCAATGTAGCAGTCGGTGCCTACAGGGATGCCCAATGCGCGGAGGATATAGACCGTGATGTCGCATGATTCGGGACATTGCCCGGTGTGGTGGTCGAGCAGGAACAGACCGCCGCAATGCGGGAGGCTGAAGTGGGTATTCCATATAAATCCCTCTTCTTTAAACTTCTTACGGACAGCCTTTACCACCTCCAGCACATCGCTGCCGCCATACATCGAATCGACAGTTGCGGCATACCGGTCATAATAAACCCTTCTCCATGCTTCCAGAGGCTCGTTTGCAATGCGGTATGGGAGTACATATTCGCAAAAGTCATCAAATGAATAATATTTTGCCCACGGACGTTTTCCCCACACTTCAAAAGCATGGTCGATATTGTCTATCAGATAGTCGGCTGTTATGACCTCCGCATCATATACCTTGCGGGTGTCTCTATAAGAAAAATGCCTCCATACCCTTTTCACCGAATCCAGCCACGGGCCTTCGCGATATACCGTAGCCATCCATCTCAGGCTCTTCAGGGAATCAATCCGGGGGTCGGCATAAAAGTAGCAGTTCTCCATGTGCTCTATCAGGTAACAGGCCGCCTTGTATTTCAGCTCGTCGCCGGCATAATGCTCCAGCACTTTCTCCAGTTCGGCTCTGTTCTTACCGGCGCGTTCCATAGTGCCCTCCATGCCGTTCCTCCGGCTGCAGGCCATCACCAGCGACAGGCACACCACCCATAAACCAAGAAAAAGTATCCTTTTATTCATTTCACTCTATCTTTTTAAATACCCTGTCCCAGCGGATATGTCCGTCGGCAGGGTCTTTCGATTTCCATATTCTTGTTGCTTTTCCCACTATGTAGCTTTCGGGCAGCAGCCCCCAATACCGCGAATCGCGGGAGTTCTCCATGTTGTCGCCCGATACGAAGTAATAGTTCTCCCTAAACCGATATTCCCTTATCAGGCTGTCGCCCAAGTAAATAAGTTTATCCCTCAATGAAAGTTCCTTTTTTTGTTCGTACCTTATGATATGTTGATAAAATAATATTGAAATGCTATCCAATGATACCACCTGCCCTTTTGCCGGGACAGGCAATGGACCGAATTCCTTTATCGTCCATCCCAACCGTTTGCTCCACGGAAAACTCTCCATAACCACTCCCCGTGAATCGTTTTCCGTCAGGCCGGAGATGCGTCTTTGGGCGGCCATATTTCCTAATTCTTCCTCTGTCCCGCGTATCCTATAGAATCCGTTCCTTATTTCCAGCGTATCTCCCGGCAGGGCGATACAGCGTTTTACATAATACAGCATGACGTCCATCGCCAGGGAGTCTTTCTTGGCAGGATAAGGGAAATTGAAGACCAGCACATCATTGCGCTTAATCTTTCCGACTCCCAGCAACCGGTGAATCTTCACCTCCTTGTCTTCCAGTGCATCCCAGATATTGAAGATGCGGGCTCCCATTATCCATTTGTTCACCAATATGCGGTCGCCCGCCTGCAGGGTGGGAGCCATTGAATCAGACGGGATGGTAAAGGTCGTGAAACAGGTTATTTGTAACACCAGCCATCCTATTATCAATATGCATATATAGAAAGCGACAGACAGCAGGCGGTCCGTTATTCTTTTCAGCTTTTTCACTTTTCCTACCATTTGTTTAAGAATATTTGTTGCCTATTTTGCATATAGAACACCTGTTCTTCCTTGCCGGCAGATAGGTTATGCAGCCAAAGCAGCGCGTTTTTGGGGACATTGTTATAAACCAACCGGGGTTCCGTTGCCGTTTTCCTGCCTAAAGATATCCAGCCGTCCGGTCCGTTTTGGTAGAACAATTCATATTCATGTCCTATACTGATAAAATTTTCATCATTGCGTGGCACATAAACTATTTTTTTTATCCATTCATCTTTGCCGAGGTCTAAAGTTACATAGCCTCCTTTTTCGTCTGAAAGAAAATAGGTCAGATAGTTTCCGTCACAAATATTCTCTTTTACTTCTTTCTCATTTCCTTTACACGGCTCACTTCCGTTTATAATCTTAAAAGGCAGATTTACCGTGTCCTCTTCTGAACGAAATAACATTAGCTCTGCAATGCGTGCAGGTTTATCTGCAGCTGCTTGATATCGCACATACCTGTATTTTTTGGGGGGATGGCATATCACTTGATTATAATTCACTCTCGGTGTGTCAGCAACCATATAGAGTAACTCACTCTGTCGAAAATCCAAAGAATTTGAAACATCCAAGTGGCTTCCTATGATTTCACTGATATGGAAACGCGTCCATTTTCGGAGCGGATATTTTCGGAATAATTCAACGGTTTCTACTTCTTTCTCAGGCTGGAAATATTTTAATCCTTTATCTGTCAGCCAGAAAGGGAATCCTATTGTATGAAACACACTTCCATTATAATTAGAAGCCAAAGGTACATAAATGACATCAGGCTCTATATTTTTCATATTGGCTTTACCATTTTGGTGTAACGCCATATCTATAGCCTTCCAGCCCGGAAAAGAAAAGACTCCCAAATAGGCATATTGTCCACATTCAGTCTCATCTATTTCTACTTCCACACTGTTTTCGCCAAAATATTCACCGGTGACATCCTTTATGTAGGGAGACTTTAAGATAGCGGGTACCTCCGGCTTGTCCATTATTCCCGTTATATCCTTTTTCTGTTTGCCAAAACACTGTCTGTATATTTTGCCTTTTAAGCGTTTGTCATCATATCCTTGAGTAACCTTTCCCTCATCATATTCAAAAGGGATTATTCCGGTCCCATTCTTTATAACATTCCAGGAATGGCCACCTTGTGCTTCGGGAGCACTTATAATGAAATCCGTGGCAACAGGTATGCCCACCGAACGGAGGACATATACAGACAAGTCACAACTCTCCCGACAATATCCGACACAGTTCTTTTGCAAAAACAGGGCTCCCAGATGAGGCAGGCTTAATTCATCAGAATATACATAGCCGCTTTCTCGTTTTACAAACCTGATTAACGAGTCTGCCGCTACCATCATATCATTGCCTTTATATAAAGAATCAAGTACAGCCGAATATTTTTGATAAAAAACCTTTCGCCAGTTTTCCAACGGCTCGTCCCCTATGCGATAAGGCAATATCCATTCACAGAACTCGTCAAATGAAAGAGAGTGCCGCCACGGTCTCTTCTGCCAGGCAGCAAAGGCCAAGTCTATATTTTCAATTAAATACTCAGCCTTTATAGCGTGGCAGTCATACACCTTGGGCGTGCTCTTGTAGGAGAACTTACTCCATTTGTCTTGCAAATCACGAGGAAAATGTTTTTTATGGAATATGACGGATTGTATTTTTCTCAAACTGTCCAGACCGGAACTTTTTGCATACGAATAATATCTCGGCATATTCTTTATGAGAAAACATGCAGCATCATATTTAAGGCCACTATCTTTATAATGTTCCAGTACTTTTTCCAGTTCTATTCGGTTTTCGCCTGCGGCATTCAGGGAATATCTTAAATCCTTTTCCCGGCAGCACGAACTAAAACAGATAGTGGATAATATAATAATTAAACAGACATTACTTCTCATAATTTTTTACCTGTAAACGATTTGAAAGAAGTATGATGTATTTTATTGGAAAATATTTTGCATAATCAATATTACCAAGCCAGACATTGCTTCAGCCTCTAAAGGTTGTAAACATTATATCTTCTAATCAGAACAAATGTTACAACTAAAATTTCTTTTTATTCTTTCTTATTTTCATGATTTTTTTTTGAAATGTAATCTATTAGCTCCTCTCTGAATGTCTGGTCTTTTAAGTCTCCAACCTTTAAAACTTTAGAGTTTTCAATTAAGAAAGAACATAAAATGTCATCACGAATTATTTTGTTTTTTATCTTAAAGTTCTCAGAACTATCTAATAATATTGGGTAAGGATAATTGAAAAAATATTTTTCAACTTCATTTTCCATATATGCACTAGATGCTATAATTATAGTTCTTATATTATGATTTTTGTCTAATTTTGCAAAATATTTAGATAGATTATCTAACGCTTTTACACAACCACCACAAGTTATGTCTAAAGTATGTATCAACATAATGCCTGAATCACATACATTATTAATATTAAACAAATTTCCATCTACTAAATTTTTTAAGGAATCGGGTATTATCAAATTCTTATCTTTCTCTATAAAATTCAAACAGATTTTTTCTGCAATATTGTTATTGTCTGTTTTTGTATTTTTACATGATACACATAGTAATAAAAATGCGACTAATAATAAATATAGATTTCCCATGATTTCAATATTTATAATATCCTAATTCTAATTCGTATGTTTGTGGATTCACTGATATAACATATATTTTGTGTTTAAGCTCGTCAATAGCCATCATAGATGCCATTCTGTCTAATTTATATTCAATTTTATGCTCTCCTGATAAATTTGCGAACAATATCTTTTCACAATAAAAAGCCATTTTGGGTGAGTCTTTCATTGTTTGTCCTGAATATAATAAAAATACACCATCTTTTACTATTTCCGCATTATTAATTCCACATGGTGTTTCTGGTGTTATTAAACATTCATTATTGTCAACTTTATACGAATGCGGCTTAAAGTCTGTAAACAAAGGATTGATTTGACCATTATTAAATGACATTAATTCACAGTAATATCCGAATGGACTATGGTAAAGGAACATTTTTTGCTCTCTATTTATGTGCAATATGCCTTGGTGTATCCAATAAGGATTGACCTGAGTTGCTGACTGTTCGGGGTATTCTCCTATATATTTATTCTCTTTATTTCCGTGAAGTAAATATTTTGCGCCATCTATTGCGCCTAATCCTACACATGTGGAATCATTGATTTGATATAATAATTGTATGCTATTTTCTTTGTTATCGCTAATCTCTTCAAACGAAATATTGTCATAAGGAATAAATTGGCCAGTCTTTGCTATGTCCCAAATATCAAATAAAAGAGTTTTTCTATTTGATACATCTATAACCTGAAATCGGTGATTGTCTATCTTATCAATAATGCAAGAAGATATTTTGTCATTAGGGCCTGTCCCGGTGCTTCCTCCTTTACAGACTATACTCTTTGTTTCCAAATTCAATACTGTATAAATACCTTCATCTGTAGGGTCACACACTAATAGTAAAGAATCAAAGACTTCAATACACAAAGGCTTAAAAAAAAGTTCATCAACATTTAATGTGTTAAATGTTAACTCTTTTTGTTGTTCAAATAGTGGTTCCGCTTTTTGGGGAGAAGAACAAGAAAGCACTAAGATGCCGACAACAAACAATATGAAATAATTCTTTTTATCCATAATATATCATAAGTATAGAGCCTGAAGATTATGTTATTGCATGAGGTTCAGGCTATGTTTTACATTATTTATTGGCACAATTTATCCGGACAGTAACTTTTTGCATGTTGCGGATGACTTGTTCCACAGGTGCAAATGGTTACAACACTCCAATCAGTGCAATAATAAAGAACACTTCCATAAGAAGTTTCACATCCAATTGTATTTGCTTTAGCCTCGATATCGGCTAATACTAAATCAGGCATCATTCCCTCAGCCTTCTGAGAGTTATACACATTAAATCCTGCTATCAAAGCAAATGCAGCAACTAGTGTTGCTTTCAAACTGAACACGATTTGAGCTTGTTTTATCGTTTATGCTATAAAGATTTACTGACATTTTTACAACTTATACTTCAAAATCACAGGCGTTTCCATGACGGACGGACGTGAAGCACAGTAAAGTGTGTCCTCTTTCTTATTTATGGATATGGAATACACATATCGGTCCAATTTATAATTGCAAAGCAAGTTTCCGTCAAAGTCCAGTTTGAAGATTTCCACAGGCGCGAGATTTTTCATGTCGAAATGCTTGTTGCCTTCATAAACCAAATAAATATGCTTGGCGGTGACATAATAATCCGTATAAGCATGATAATCACATTCATCAGTAAAAGTGACAAAGGCTATGGGGGCGTTTATTTGCCTTTGGGTATACTCCGGTGAAAAATGGTCAGGGCCAACCAATTCGCGAACCTGTTTTAATGAATCATTATAGATTCTGATGGCATCACGATGCATATCCGCAGTCCACAACTCCTGAGTTTGTGGGTTCTTAAACAGACGGGCACCATTTACGGAAGCCACAAAGAAAGGAAAATCATCCATTCCCTTGCCACTGTCCTCTCCTTTTCGGTAATAGCCGAGGGGAGAATCCACTTTGCTGAATTGTTTATCATCCAGATACCACATGTGATATCCTATGTAGCGGTTATCATCCAATAGGCATAGATCCGAAGTAGCCAAGACTTCCGATGAATATCTGAATTGCTCGTCGGGAACGAACCGGCGGCTATTCAATAAGGTATTTAAATCAACAATATAACAAGTCTTTGAATTCGGGTCCTGCAAATAGAAATTGTCGGAAGCATTAGAGTGAAGTCCTAAAGCGCAGCTGAACATTTCTCCCGGGCCGTTACCTTTTGTTATCAATTGTGCCAACGGCTGTAATGTGTTCAGGGAATATAGTTCGAGCAGGAACTCGCAATTGGGCTGATTCACCACTACAAGCACGCTATCGTTCATCACACGGAAACTGGCCGGGTTAAGCAGGCTGTCAATTGCAATTTCGTGTGGATTACTCAATTCTTTCGTTGTCTGAAAGTCCTCACGAGAAAAGGAAACATCTCCGGGTACCTCCTTCTGAGGTGTACAACTGCTGAGGAATGCTGCTGCTATTACAGCAATTAAATTCTTTGTTTTCATATTCTATTTATGTTTTTAGATGATAAATAAAATTATCTCCATTACGTTATATGTCTTTTGACTGCTTATTAAAACAAATTACATAGAAATTGCTTGCCCTTTAATGTGTAACACAATAGGCGAACTATTAGTATTGCAATATATTGCAATGGTTTTGTGAAATACTTCTGGATGTTCCGCTCTAAAAGAAACATTTATATTCATTTTTTCACCGGATAAGACCGGCTGTAGGGGATATTGGGCAATTGTACAGCCACAAGAAGTTTTAACATCGTAAATTGTGAGAGGTAAGTTACCTTTATTTTCTAATGTAAAAACAGTATCTTTTTTTCATTCCAATAAAAAATTCCAAAATCAATCGTACTATTGTTTACGTTGACTACCGTATTGCTTTTTAATGTGCATGCTTCTTCCTTTTCTGTTAAAATTTTGATATATAATTCTTTAATTTTGGGTCTATGGAGTGGATTGCCTACAGCTACAATTTTATTTTCTTTATTTATTAAAAATGTTTGAAATGACATGTCTGTTGGTAGCTTATTTAGTTCATAAAACTGGTTGTTTTTATCAAAATATACGGGATAATTAAATATCTCCTGCTTTAATGCGATTATTAGACTTCTTTCTCTTTTTGAATGAAGAAAAAATAATGCTGTGTTTTTTTTATTAGTTATAGAATCCAAATAGCTCATAAAAGTTTTCCAGTCTGCAAGTTGCATATACCAAGTAGCATATGCTGATGAATTTACATATTGAACTATTTTATATTCGGACTGATGAATCAAATGCTTGGTATTTTGTTTTCCGAAAATGACAAAGTTAAGACTATCTGGAAAAATGATTTCTTTATTTTCCCATTGTATAATGATATTTTTCTCTTTGATATTATTTCCTCTATTACAGGAAAAACATATCCAAAGTAACAACACTATAAATATAATACGTGGTAACACTTCCTTGCTCTATTTAAAAGATAATTTTACTAGACATGGATTGTCGTCCGAGTTCCTTGATACTATTTTTTCGTACTCGTTCTGTGGTAACATTTTTTTGTATGAAAAAGAATCTTCGGGTAATAAAGTCAAAATAATATCTTCATTTGTGAACAATATTGGACGAATGCTAACCCCTTCTTCTGTTTGTTCAAAAACAAAAGTGCTATGATCTTTTTTTCTATAAAATACATTAATCCAGGGACGATCTATACCGACTCCTTTTCTTAAAGCTACATAATAATATTGCTCATTTTGATTATGCCTTTCCATTGAATATGGAAGTATTCCTTCTTCTAAATCTTTTAATATTTTGTTGTTTCTTTTACTTCCATTTTTTATTTTAGAATATGCTTCGAGCATACCACTTTTTATATTATCTTTGTTAAAATCCCATTTATATGCACTTATTAAACTATCCGTTTTAATTTGGTATACTGTATTTTGATATGCAGATGAAAAAAAAGATATTTTATTATACTGGTAGAAGGGCTTCATTAATCCCATATCTAACATTCTGTCATTGTGCCATGTTTCATAAATGGGAAGCATTGAATCTTTATTAACAACAGTTATGCCGCTTTCATCTGCATCTACACATGACCATAATACCCAATTATTATTTCCTGTCGTTGCAATTGAATAATAATTATTCTTAATGGGTAACATTTCTCGGCCAATATAATTGCCTTCTATATCATAAATTAGCACACTTCCAAAGTGACTTAAGAATAATATAACATTTCTTGTTTTGTCAATAAATACATCTGTTATTACCTGAAATTCATCAGGACCTTCTCCTTTTTTTCCAATCTGTTTTATGTATTTTCCTTTTTTGTCAAATACATATAAAGCAGGTCTCAAATTATCAAAAATAAACAATTGGTTATTGTGTAATTCAATTTTTTCAATATTCATTATTAAACAACTGTCCAATGTTTCTAAAGGTATAATTTCCATTTTAGAAAACAAATCACCAAACTTTACAGTATCTCCTTTTAAGTTGACCTTCAATGTAATGCCTTTAAAATTATCTATCGGTTTAATATTGCAGGAGGAAACACATGCTATTATTGTGAGTATTGAGAGAATGTATTTTTTCATCTTCTTTTTATTTAAATAAATAGGATGAAGTAAAATATTTTCAGATTTTACTTCATCTTATAATGAATAGACTAGCAACTACATGAATCGTCTTGGTAACCGGTAAATGCACAATGACCCGAATTACTTCTGATGTAACATCTGCCAATTCCATCTGAGCATGAACGTGAACAAGTGATTACTGCTTCACCATCGTCAGCTAATGCTTCCACATTAGCTAATGCCAAGTCCGACATGTCTTCAGTTTTAAAAAAATTATGTATATTATGCCCAGTCAGCAGAGCAAATGCAGCAACTAGTGTTGCTTTCAAAATATTCTTTTTCATCTCTTTTTGTTTTTTAGATGATTTATTAAAATTGTTTTCATCTTTTGTCGGAAAGAACTCCACCGCAGAAGAAGCAACTCTTCTGTTTGCTTATTCTGATAATTTACGCTAAGTTTGCATTGGCATAACACTCCTTTCTTTTAGAAGAGAGTCGCAGGGTGGGAAGAACATCTTCCGGCAAAGAAAAATATGTTTATTTCCACCCTCTTTCTGCTCTCATGAGTTTTACTGTTTTTATAATCCTTTCTGTTATCTTTAAACAAAGCAGAGAATGCTTTTGATTATTGCTATTTTTTACGCTCTTCAAGGTGAATTTGCGTTTCTGCTTTTCTGTTTTGAAGGATGCAAGTCGGATGATACCATAATTATTAATCGGTAATTTTACAAATTCTTATAATTGGATTATCATCTATGCTAACTGCCGAGAGTTCATCCTGTATTTTTTTGTCTTTAATTTTACTATTCCCGTCTATGTAGAGTTCATTGTCGAAAATAGTAAATAAATAATTTTCGTAAGAATAAAAGTTCACTTTATATTTCTTGATATCAATGATGAAATCATTAAATAGATTTTGATCAGTTATTTGATGGAAAGATACATTACTATTATCGTTTTTATTATAATAGAGGAAGTGTTTTTTCTTATTATGGAAATAAGAGAGCAATATATTATTGTGAAAGTTGAGCAATGAACTTATACCATATGAAAAAACATTTTTGCTCATTTCATTTTGGAATTCCATGATGTTTTTATAATCTTTCTCGAAATATGAATTCGGAATTCTTGAAGTGCCAAAATTTAGATAGTAGCGAGGGATGCAATTTGTTGAAGTTAAAGTGTAAATCGTGTCATTATATAATTCGTAGAATAAAAATTCATTTCCATATTTACTAAAATTAGTGTTATTATGAACATGTAGATAATTGGACTTTTTCTGAGAAATAGGGTAAAATCCACCCGATACGGTCTGCTTAATGTTATTATAGATTGTAAATTTATAGCTTTGGTTTTGTGATATTTGATTCCCACTATATAAAATACTTGTGGAATCATTAAAAAGCTGCATCCCAATGACCCAAAAATTAATATCTTTTTTATTCTGAAACTTCCCTTTCATATCGTATTGTAATATTTGTTTTTTTCTCGTATCCAATATGTGCATTGTCTCATTCTTAGAGCAAATATCAAAGTCAGATAATCGAATATATTCTTCTGGTCCATTACCTTGGTGATTGACTTTATATTGGAATTTTCCGGTATTGTCAAAAAATAAAATAGAGTTATTGTCTCTAATTATAATCTGATTGTCAATATAGAATATTGCCTTTATACTGTTTATTAAACATGAATCATTTGTTTCAAGTTTTATGTAACTCACCTCTTTTGAAAGATTTGATAAATTGAATGGATTATTGGCTGAATTTTCTATGTCAATCCTTATAAACTTACCGTTCTCATTTTGAGGATTTGTGCTACAACCACATAGCAATAATATTAATAATAATGTAATTATAGATAATTTCATAATTGATAAATTTTAGTGGATAATAGAAAGATTAGTGAGAAAAGACATAAAATGTTTTCTATTATCCACTAGTAAATATTTAGCATCCGCTACAAGCTGCAGCTCCGCAATCGTTATCACCGGGGCAGCAGCAATAGTGACATTGGTTATTCTCATCAGGCTCTGTTCCATACAATAAGCCCTTTCCAATACTTTCTTCACCGCTAGCCAATGCTTCCACATTAGCCAAAGCCAAGTCAGACATCACATCCGACTTTTGAGAGTTATACACATTAAATCCTGCTATCAAACCAAATGCGGCAACCAGTGTTGCTTTCAAAATATTCTTTTTCATCTCTTTTTTATTTTTCGATGATTCATTAATCTTGTTTTCATCTTTTATCGGAAAGAACTCCACCGCAGAAAAAGCAAATACATGACTTGCAGATTCTGATTATTTCCATATCCATACCATAACCTTATTGTTTATTGGAGGCTAAATTAAATAAAAAAACTATTCATGCCATATAACTATTTGAGGTTCTTCTGTATTCGTCAGTCCTATAATGTTATTACAAGAACTCAATGTAAAAAGAGAAATATCAATATTGGGTTTGTATTTGCATATAAGATTACCTTCCCAATCAAATTTCCAAATCTCATTATTCAAACGTTTTAGGTTGTCTTGCGAATTTACATCAAATAATATATAAATGTAATCATCGGTTACAGCAAGATTTATGGCACCTTTCATGAACGAAGACCTTAATTGTGTCTGGCTGGATATACCTTTATTCGTAAAATCATATTCATAAGCCGATAGCAACACCTCTTTTTTGAGAATATACTCTCCTTTGTGATTCTTATCATATAAATCTAGGACATGAGAATCAGTTACAGCAACTCCTTTTGTTCTTGAATAACCATATCCTCGTACTTGATGAAACATTCTTCTTGCTGCTAGTGGGATATGGGCTTCCTCATTCCAAAGCAGGGGATAATCACCCAATGCAGCTACTTTCTCTCCCAAAGAATTGAGAATCCAAAAACGTTTATCATCAAACATACCTGAACAAAAGTAAAGATTATCCTGAAATGGAAACAACAAACTTACTTCCATAGGTACTGTAATCTTTTTTTTGACTTTACCACCCTGCAAGTCAATATTATATAATGTCCATTGAGGACGTGAAAACATAAACAAAGAATCCTCTTTAATAAATATATACAATGGAGACAAAACTTCATTGGGGCCACTGCCTTTCACTCCCAACTTGGCTATTGGTTTATTATCTTTTAATGAAATACAGTGAATTAAGGAATCTCCATAAAAGTCATTAATAAACAATACTGAATCCAAGGTGGTTAATTGAATAGGAAGGCCTATAAAATCCTGAATATTTGATTGCTCTAAATATATATTTTTAATATTTGATTGTTTATTCGTAGTCCGAGTACACCCGAACAAACAGAATAGAAATAATAGATAAATATACTTCATATAATCTCTTCAATATCCTAGGCAAAATCAATAGAAAGAAATTATATTCTTTGTTTTTGCCTAGGAATTCATTTATAAAAATAAAATCATTCGCATTGAGAGTCCAATATTTTATTTTTTATAAAACAAATGTACTGTATTACCAACTAGCACTCTAGCACATTCATCAGTACCTCCTGGGCATTCAACAGTTACAGATTCATCATCAGCCAATGCTTCCACATTAGCCAAAGCCAACTCAGACATCACATCCGATTTCTGAGAGTTATACACATAAATCCTGCTATCAAAGCAAATGCAGCAACAACTGTTGCTTTCAAAATATTCTTTTTCATCTCTTTTCTATGTTTCGATGATTAATAAAAGTTGTTTTCATCTTTTATCGGAAAGAACTCCACCGCAGAAAAAGCAAATACATGACTTGCAGATTCTGATTATTTCCATTAAGTTTGCATCGGACTAATCCTCCTTTCTTTAAGGAGAAACCCAAGGGGTGGAAGGAAGCGTGTTCCCGCGAAGAAAATAGCTTTCTTACCATCCCTCTTTTGTTTCTCTAAATTAAGCTCCATTTATTTGGCATTCCCTGCTATCATTAACCGAAGCGGGGATGCCTTTGTATTGCAATACACGGTTATCATCTTATTAAAATGACCTTTTTCTTCTGCCTCATACGTCACTATCAGTTCCAATGACGCGCCGGAACGGACAGGTTCCTTGCTGTAACTCACCTTGGTGCAACCGCAAGATGTAGTGACATCCTGAATGACCAGCAGATTGTTGCCCTCATTGGTCAATACAAATTTGTATTCCTGCCTTTCCGATTGTGGAAAAGTCCCGAAATCCATATTGGCCGTATTGACGGAAACGTCTGTCATGGCAACTGCCGAAGAAGGCATTTCGCCATTGGTCAATCTCTGCAGATAGAGCTCTTTCACCTTTGGATTGTGAACCGGGTTGCCTATCGCTATCACTTTGTTTTCCCGGTTTAATAAAAAAGATTGAAATGTCATTTCACCGGGAAAACGGTTTAATGCATTAAAATCATCCTTTTCATCGAGACAAACCGGATAAGTGAAGGCATCCCTCCGGGTAATGTAACGCAACTCTTTTATATCCTTGGGGTGGAAATAGAACACAAAGGACACTTTTCCCTGAGCCAATGAATCTACTTCGTGCATGAATTCTTTCCAACGAGGCAATTGCAACTTACAACTGGTGCAACCTACAGAGTCTACATAAGTAACTATCTTATATTCGGCATCTGCGAAAGAAAAATCAATCGTATCTTTCCCTTGGATGGTGAAAACAGAATGGGGAGGAAAGGAAATCTCTTTCCCATCCCATTCTTTAACCAAACGAGCGATTTTCTCTTTCTCTGATTCCTTGCATCCGGTTAAGAAAGAGAGGAGCAGAAGTATAAAATAGTATTTCATATCTTAGTCAAGGCTATATGCTTTGATTACTATATTCACTTTTTCTGTGATGAATGGGCAATCTATATTACCTTTTCCAACACAGTAATAATCAGCCTCATCAGAACCATCATCTTCACCGGAAGCAAGTGCTTCAATGTTGTTCAACAGCAATAATTCGTGAGCAGATTGCTCTTTCGTCATACTTTTAATGTACATTGCAGATAAGGCCACCAATGCAACCGCCAATGTTTTTGAAACCTTTTTCATATTCATTTGTTTTTCTGTTTTATATAGTAGTTTTATGTGTCGCAAAGCTAAGTGTTTCTTTTCATACGAGCAAGAAAAGCTACCTTTCAATACCTTTTAAGTAAATATTTATAACCTTACATCTTTTGAAAGGTATGGGTAAGTT
>OGMR01000602.1_pt1 | contig 16327 bp, 11 predicted proteins | sample 1573251 | NCBI WGS metagenome assembly OGMR01 (sample SAMEA2581979, study PRJEB24529) | metagenome | biome: Human gut stool | place: China | collected 2011
AATCCAAGAGAAAAAATACCTGCCATGTAAATTCTTAACGCCCATGCCGTATACGTGATTAATTCTGTATTATTTGAAAAAATACCTGCAAATATCTTCGGAAACAGAAGCATAATCAACCAGAAGCATCCCGTAAAAATTGTACAAACTGTAAATTGAGTAAAAAATGCTTTTTTTACTCGATTTCTATTTCCTGCACCATAGTTATAGCTCATGATTGGCTGTCCACCCTGACAAATTCCCTGTAATGGTAATGTTGCAAGCTGGCTGACACTTATTTCAACCGGTTCACAATCAGACGATGAATCTCCTATAAATTCTGCCGAAACAGCTTCCGGGTTGCTTGAAGATGCCGATTTTTTGAATGTCATCTCGCCACTTTTATCATCTGATAAATCTTTTGCAATATAACAAAGCTGTCTTGCATGCTCTTTTAAATCTATGGCATATTTTTGTGCGGCAACGGAGAAATCAACCTTATATGTAGGTGTCTGACTGTTGGTTTTTAAAACTCTGCCATATGAATTCTTTAACTGGTTTTTTGTATGGGTATCATATTTAGAATTAGATTTCCAGCCATATTGGGAAATATAATAGCTGTATGCACTGCTAATCATCAACAGTCACCTCCTTGTCTGCTAATAATAATATATATATGAGATTATGGAAAATCCGTTTTCCAAAAAATTCTTTAATATATTATATAGTATTAATCGGGACAGGGCAACAAAAACTTAATAGTAAATTTTTATTATTTACTTGATTTTTGGGATAATATGATGTATTTTATATGAAGCAGGATGAGAAAACATAAAAAAAGTGTTGACGCACTCTTGAATACTGTGCTATATTAGACTGGCTATGGAAGCGGTCTTTTTTTTATGCCTAAAAAAAGCCAATTGGTGTATTTAATACACCTGCAAAAAAACTAGAAAAAATTGGAGGTGGAAGTTGTGCGCGTTAAGATAACATTGGCATGTACAGAATGTAAACAGCGTAATTACAACATGACAAAGGATAAGAAAACACATCCTGACAGAATGGAAACAAAGAAGTATTGCAAGTTCTGTAAGTCACACACATTACACAAGGAAACAAAGTAAACCAGCACAGTGAGGTAGAGACAATGGGCGAAACTGTTAAAGAGACAAAACAGAAGAAAAACTGGTTCAAAGGTCTTAAAGCAGAGTTTAAAAAAATCATCTGGCCTGACCGTAAGTCCCTTACAAAAGAGACAGTTGCTGTTGTAGCTGCATCCGTATTATTAGGTGTAATAATAGCAATTGTGGATTTTATCGCACGTATTGGTATTGAATTCTTAGTAAAGTAAGGAAAAGGTGATTAAATGGACGAAGCAAAATGGTATGTAGTGCATACTTATTCCGGTTACGAGAATAAAGTCAAGGTAGACATTGAGAAGACTGTGGTAAACAGAAATCTTGAAGACCAGATTCTTGAGGTGGTTGTACCGCTTGAGACTGTTGTTGAAGTTAAGAACGGCTCAAAAAAGTCTGCTCAGAAAAAAATGTTTCCTGGCTATGTTTTAATCAACATGGTTATGAATGATGATACCTGGTACGTAGTACGCAACACCCGCGGAGTGACCGGGTTTGTTGGTCCGGGCTCCAAACCGGTTCCTTTGACGGAAGAGGAGATGGCCGGTCTCGGATTTAAGGAAACCGGCGTTGTCGTTGACTTTGAGGTCGGCGACACGGTTGTTGTAACGACAGGGGCATGGAAAGATACCGTTGGTGTTATCGAGTCCATCAACGAGGAAAGACAGACCCTGACGATTCGTGTAGAACTGTTTGGCCGTGAGACACCGGTTGAACTGAACTTCACAGAGATCAAGAAGATGATGTAAAGAGGTTCATTTATGAGCCTGTGGGAGGGAAATCCCCGCAATTACCACAATTTATAGGAGGTGCCAACAATGGCAAAGAAAGTTACAGGATATATTAAATTACAGATTCCTGCTGGAAAGGCTACACCAGCTCCGCCAGTAGGTCCGGCTCTTGGACAGCACGGTGTAAACATCGTACAGTTCACGAAAGAGTTCAACGCTAAGACAGCAGACCAGGGCGATATGATCATCCCGGTTGTTATTACTGTATATGCTGACAGAAGCTTCAGCTTCATCACAAAGACTCCGCCGGCTGCCGTTTTGTTAAAGAAAGCTTGCAAGATTAAATCCGGTTCCGCTACACCGAACAAGACTAAGGTAGCTAGCATCTCGAAAGAGGATCTGCAGAAGATCGCAGAATTAAAGATGCCTGACTTAAATGCAGCAAGCCTTGAAGCTGCTATGAGCATGATCGCTGGTACAGCAAGAAGTATGGGTATCACAGTTGCCGAGTAATTTTCGGGATGTTTATCAGTAACGTGGGAGGGAATTCCCCGACAATACCACTAGGAGGTTTTTTATAATGAAAAGAGGAAAAAGATACGTAGAGGCTGCTAAATTAGTAGATCGCGCAAGCCTTTATGAAGCTGCAGATGCCATCTCCATCGTGAAGAAGGCTGCAGGTGCTAAATTCGATGAAACCGTAGAACTTCATATCAGAACTGGTTGTGACGGCCGTCATGCTGATCAGCAGATCCGTGGTGCAGTTGTACTGCCGCACGGAACTGGTAAGACCGTTCGTATCCTTGTATTTGCTAAGGGACCGAAGGCAGAAGAGGCTCAGGCTGCAGGCGCAGATTTCGTAGGCGCTGAGGAGCTGATCCCGAAGATCCAGAACGAGGGATGGTTAGACTTCGACGTAGTAGTAGCTACTCCGGACATGATGGGCGTTGTAGGACGTCTTGGTCGTGTACTTGGACCGAAGGGCCCGATGCCTAACCCGAAGGCTGGCACAGTTACCATGGATGTAACCAAAGCGATCAACGATATCAAAGCAGGTAAGATTGAGTATCGTCTTGACAAAACAAACATTATCCACGTGCCAATCGGAAAAGCTTCTTTTACTGAGGAGCAGTTAAGCGACAACTTCCAGACGCTGATCGGTGCAATCAACAAAGCAAAACCGAGCACAGTAAAGGGCGCTTACTTAAAGAGTGTAACCATGACTTCTACCATGGGCCCGGGCGTTAAGCTGAACGTAGGTAAGCTGATTGGCTAATCAGAAGACGTTATAGAATCAAGAGGATGAGGGACTTTTGGGTCTTTCGTCCTCTTTTTTTCGATTGTCGAAAAAATATAAATAAAGTCAAAAAAACAGTTGACTTTATACTTTAGTAGTGATAAAATATATTCTGTTGCCGCTGAGAAAGCGGAAACGAAAATTAAAGAGTCAAGACGCACAGGTGATTGTGAAAACTTTCAAAAAGAAAGTGAAAAAGTCCTTGACAAAAATGAATATCCATTATATAATGGTTAAGCACATTTTTGGAGAGATATCGAAGCGGTCATAACGAGGCGGTCTTGAAAACCGTTTGTCCGAAAGGGCGCGTGGGTTCGAATCCCACCCTCTGCGCCAAAAGAACTACACTTAATGTGTAGTTCTTTTTTTATGTTTTTTTATTGGCATAAAATAATTTTGTCAAAAAATGTAACCTTTCCCCTATCTCAGCCGTTACTAAAGTGAAAGGACCTTTCAAGAAAGATGCGAGGTGACATAATGACTGAATCTAAATTTAACGAATGTGTAAGGACACAAAGCAAGCGGCTGTATTTGATTGCGTTGTCATTTACAAAAAATCAAGCAGATGCCGAGGACATACTGCAAAATGTATATTTAAAACTTTGGAACTGCAAAAAAGAATTTGAATCAGACGAACATATAGCAAAATGGCTTACGAAAGTATGTGTGAACGAGAGTAAAGATTTATTAAGATTACATTTCAAAAAAAGAAACGTACCTCTTGAAGACGCACTTAATCTCTCCCATATTGACGATAAACAAGACATAGATTTAATAAAAGCTGTTATGTCATTGCCAAAAAATCAAAGAACCGTTATACATCTGTTTTATTTTGAAGATTTGCAAATAAACGAAATAGCAACGCTTTTAAATATTAAAGAATCGGCTGTAAAAACAAGACTTTCACGAGCTAGGCAAAAGCTTAAGGCTAAATTAGGAGATGACGATTATGAGGAATAATGAATACAAAAAAGCTTTTAATCAACTCAATGTTTCTTATAAAACAATTGATAATTTATATGATATTACTGCACAAAGCAAACACAAAGCAATTACTCTTCCCCAAAAAATAATTGCAATGGTAATGGCATTTGTTTTGGTTGTAGGCGGCGGCTTTGGTATAAGCTATTCTGTAAGTGATAAAGCGAGTATGGGCATATATGTAGCAAATGCGAACGAGGTTGCAAATATAAAAAAAGCAACGCCGCAAGATTTTACCTATCAAATTTATATTTCCGAAGACAATAAAAATGCTATGAACAAGTGGCAAAAAGACAAGCAAAAGCTTTTGGATGATGCAGAAAGATTAGGAAACGATAATTACACTGCATCTGTAAACTCAAGTTCAAGCAATGCCGCAAATGAAAAATCAGGCAAAAAATATGATTTTTACACCTTATCCAGCGGTAACTTTACGGTTAATACAGGTAAAATTGAAGATGTAAAAAAATTAACACTTGAAAATAAGAATAAATATGCCGAGCTTTCCGTAGCTGTATTTGACGATGATATGGGAAATTGGTATACAGATGCACGAAAAGTTGAAATAAGCGGAGATAAACTCAAAAAATCGTATGACAGCGGTATATGTTCATTCTCAAACGGTAAGTTCAAAAAAGAAGTTAATTTCGGCAACAGCTTTACTTGGAATTTAACATATTTGCCTTCTTACATCAGCAAGACAAGTGATTTTAATTTCAGCGATTTAAACGATACGATTACTGCAGTTATTGAATATAAAGACGGTTCGGTTATTAAGCGTGGATTTAATATTGAATTTGATAAAGACGGTGTAGGAAGTATAAGAGAAGTTGAAATTAAATAATTACGGGAGAACGCAGTTTCCCCTATGGTAATCTTTTTAATAAACAATAAAAGCACGGTGGTCGATGATGCTCTTGTTGAGCTTGAAGTTAGGAATGCCGTAACGCAGCAAGCCACCGGCGTTCTCGCGTGCCTCGAAGACCGTCACCTTATAGCCTTTATGGTTGAGCTGGTTGGCAGCGACAAGTCCAGCAGGTCCTGCACCGATGACGGCAACGGTCTTGCCGTTGCGTTCTGGTATTTCTACGCGTACATAGTCTTCAGAGAAAGCGTGCTCAACGATGGCGCACTCGTCTTCACGGTTGGTGGTAGGCTCGTGGTCCATGAGGTTGAGGATACAGGCTTTCTCGCAGAGAGCAGGACAGATGCGGCCTGTGAACTCAGGAAAGTCGTTGGTGGAGTTGAGCAGGCGGTAAGCCAGTTCCCAGTCACCCTTGTAGAGGGCGTCGTTCCACTCAGGAGCCTTGTTGCCCAACGGACAAGCCCAGTGACAGAAGGGCACACCGCAATCCATGCAGCGCGAAGCCTGCTGTCGGCGGTCGTTGCTGTTTAATGTTTGTTCTACCTCGCTGAAGTCGAGGATTCTATCGTGTATTGGTCTATAGCCTGCTTCTTTGCGGGGTATAGTCAAAAATGCTTTTGGATTTCCCATCTTCTTTTAAAAGTAAAAGGGTAAAAAGGTAAAAAGGTAAAAAGACATTCTTGCTTACAGTCTGCTACTTGCAGCCTGCATGGCGTCATGGGCTTACAACGAGCATACTTACTGCCATTTACTTAAACCTTATACTACCTTTATAATTAAATTATTTGTTTCTCGGCATTTTTACCGAACTCAGGGCAAAGGCAAAGGGCTTTGCATTTTTACCCTTTTGCCTTTTTCCCTTTATTAATAGTCTCGCTGCATGTCTGCAATCTTCTGCTGCAGCTTCTTTACTTGCTCTTCCTGCAGCACGCGCTTATACTCGATAGGCACTACCTGGATGAAGTCTTCCACATAGTGGTTCCAGTCGTCGAGCATGGTGCGGGCGAGCTTACTGCCTGTATAGAGATAATGCTGGCGGATGAGCTCGTGCAGCTCCTTGCGGTAGGTGCTGTCCTCGACAAGGTTGATTTCCACCATATCCATGTTGCAGAAATAGTCGAAGTTGTGGTTCTTGTCCCATACGTAGGCCACACCGCCACTCATACCTGCGGCAAAGTTGCGGCCCGTCTCGCCGAGCACTACCACGCGTCCGCCTGTCATGTACTCGCAACAGTGGTCGCCAGCACCCTCGATGACAGCGATGGCACCAGAGTTGCGCACACCGAAGCGTTCGCCTACCTTACCGTTGATATACAACTCGCCCGATGTGGCTCCATAGAGTCCAGTATTGCCGGCGATGATGTTGTCTTCGGCAGAGAAGTTGCTGCGGATAGGAGGCAGGATGGAAATACGGCCTCCTGACAGTCCCTTGGCGAAATAGTCGTTGGTCTCGCCTTCCAACTTGAAGTCGACACCCTTGACAAGGAAGGCTCCGAAGCTCTGACCGGCAGAGCCCTTGAACTTCACATTCACAGTCTTATCGGGCAGACCAGCCTCGCCATACTTGGCAGCGATAGCGCCACTGAGCATTGCTCCGGCAGCACGGTCGGTATTCTTGATGGCAAAGTCGAGGTTGACTTCCTCTTGCTTCTCGATGGCGTTCTGTGCGCCACGAACGAGCTGCTGGTCGAGCACGTTGGCAAGATCGTGTATCTGTTCGGTGGTGTGATAGAGCGATCCATGACCGGCCTCGCGATGCAACAGGCGAGAGAAGTCGAGAAGGTCGGCTTTCTGCTCGATAAACTTTGCGGTAGCGCTGTCTACGGCTTCGCTTCCCTCGGCAGGAACCACTTCCTCGTCGCTCTTGCGAACGATGAGTTCGGTATGACCGATGATGTCGTTGAGTGATGTGTAACCCATCTCAGCCAAGTACTCGCGCACCTCCTCGGCGAGGAAGCGGAAGTAGTTGATCAGATATTTGTAGCTGCCGCGGAAGTGGGCGCGCAGCTTAGGATCCTGTGTGGCAACACCCATAGGACAGGTGTTGAGATTACATTTGCGCATCATGACACAACCCAGGACGATGAGTGCAGCAGTACCGAAACTGAATTCCTCGGCGCCGAGCAAGGCCATGAGAATGATGTCGCGTCCGCTCTTCAGCTGGCCGTCTACCTGTAGGCGAACCTGTCCGCGAAGACCGTTCTTCACCAAAGTCTGCTGTGTCTCAGAGAGACCTATCTCTGGCGAGATACCGGCAAATCGCATGCTGGAAGCAGGGCTTGCACCCGTTCCACCCTCTGCACCAGAGATGACGATGAGGTCGGCCTTGGCCTTTGCCACACCGGCAGCAATGGTTCCTACGCCGCTCTCGGCAACGAGTTTTACAGAGATGGCAGCACGTGGGTTCACGTTCTTCAGGTCGAAGATGAGCTGAGCCAGGTCCTCAATACTGTAGATGTCGTGATGAGGTGGTGGCGAGATGAGGCTGATGCCAGGAATAGAGTGACGTGTCTTGGCGATGACCTCGTTGACCTTAAAGCCAGGCAACTGTCCGCCCTCACCAGGCTTGGCACCCTGTGCCACCTTGATCTGTATTTCCTCGGCATTGACGAGGTATTCGGTTGTCACGCCGAAACGTCCCGAAGCCACCTGCTTGGTTTTGCTGGAGAGGCTGATGCCATCCTGGGTAGAATGGAATCGCTCGTTGTCCTCGCCTCCCTCACCTGTGTTGCTGCGTGCACCGAGGGCGTTCATGGCCAGAGCCATAGCCTCGTGGGCTTCCTTTGAGAGGGCTCCGAAGCTCATGGCTCCGGTGACGAAGTGCTTCACGATTTCCTCTACAGGCTCTACCTTGTCGATAGAGATAGGATTCTTGCGGAAGGCGAAGAAGTCGCGGATGAAGATCGGCTCCTGCTTGTTGTCGACAAGATGAGTGTATTTCTTGAACAGCTGGTAGTCGCCCTTGCGGGTGGCAAGCTGCAGAGTGGCTATAGTCTCAGGATTCCAGGCATGCTTGATGCCGTCCTTGCGATAGTGGAATTGTCCCATGCTGGGCAGAAAGTCGAGCTTCTTGGTGGCGAAGGCCTTGTCGTGCAGCAGGATGGCGTCGCGGGCGATGGTCTCAAGACCTATACCGCCGATGGTGCTTACCTCGGTGCCGAAATAGTTCTTCAGCAGACTCTCGCTCAGACCGATGCTCTCGAAAATCTTGGCTCCGCGATAGCTGCGGATGGTGGAGATTCCCATCTTGGCCATGATCTTGAACAGACCTTTCTTCACAGCCTTGATGTAGTTCTGTTCGGCTGTGTGATAGTCTTCCTGTATCTTGCCCTTCTTTACCAGGTCGTCAAGGATGGCGTAGGTGAGGTAAGGGCAGAGTGCTGATGCGCCATAGCCCAGAAGCAGTGCGGCGTGCATCACCTCGCGAATCTCACCGCTCTCTACGATGAGGGCTGTCTGTACGCGCTTGCCGGCGTCGATGAGATAGTGGTGTACGGCGCTCACGGCGAGCAATGATGGGATGGCTGCATGAGTGGCGTCGACATCGCGGTCGCTCAGGATGATGTAGTTGTAACCGTCGTCAACACTCTGGGCTGCCTGCTTGCACAGCTCGTCGAGAGCCTCGTGAAGACCTTCCTCACCTTTGGCAGTCTCGAACACCATGTGGAGCTTGACGGTGTTGAAGCCCTTGTAGCGTATGTTCTGCAGAATGTCGAGCTGGGTGTTGGTCAGGATTGGATGTGGCAGGCGAACCATCTTGCAGTTGCTCTCGTCGGGATTCAGGATGCCTGAACCCACACGGCCGATGTACTCGGTGAGACTCATCACGAGGTTCTCGCGGATGGAGTCGATGGCAGGGTTGGTGACCTGGGCAAACTGCTGACGGAAGTAGTTGAAGAATATTTGTGGCTGGTCGGAGAGCACAGCCAGTGGCGTGTCGTTACCCATAGAGGCTGTAGGCTCCTGGCCCTTGGTGGCCATAGGGACGATGGTTCCGTCGATGTCTTCCTCGCCGAAGCCGAACTCCAGTTCCTTGCGGGTGAGGTTCTCTACAGAGTTTTCCACCTTACGTCCGCTGCGGAGTTTCTCCAACTCGATGCGGTTGGTGTTGAGCCACTGGCGGTAAGGATGCTGGGCAGCCAGACGCTCCTTGATTTCGCCATCGTAGTATATCTTGCCTTCCTGTGTGTCGATGAGGAGGATCTTACCAGGCTGCAGACGACCTTTCTCTGCCACCTCGGAAGGATCGAAGTCCATGACGCCCACCTCGGAAGCCACTACCATCATGTCGTTCTTGGTGATGGTGTAGCGGGCAGGGCGAAGACCGTTTCTGTCGAGCATACCGCCGGCATAGCGTCCGTCGCTGAAGAGCAGAGCGGCAGGTCCGTCCCAAGGTTCCATCAGGATAGAGTGATACTCGTAGAAGGCCTTGAGGTCTTCAGAGATAGGATTCTTGTCGTTGAAGCTCTCTGGCACCATGACAGCCATGGCGTGAGGCAGCGACAAACCGCTCATCACGAAGAACTCGAATACATTGTCGAGGCTGGCAGAGTCGCTCATGCCAGGCTGTACGATAGGCGAGATTTCGCGAATGTCGCCCAGAGCCTCGCTGCTGAGCACACTCTCGCGTGCCTTCATCCAGCCGCGGTTGCCTCGTATGGTGTTGATCTCACCGTTGTGGCAGAGCAGACGGAAAGGCTGAGCCAGACTCCATGTCGGGAAGGTGTTGGTAGAGAAGCGTGAGTGGACGAGAGCCAGACCGCTGGTAAAGTAATTATTGGTGAGGTCGGGATAATACTGGCGCAGCTGCAGGCTGCTCAGCATACCCTTGTAAACGATGTTCGAATTGGACAACGAACAGATGTAGAAGTCAGGATCGCTGATGCGCTTCTCGATGCGTTTGCGTACGAGGTAGAGGATGCGCTCGAAGACAGGCACCTTGTCGTCGGTGACGCCTGTGATGAACACTTGTTTGATGGCGGGCTCATTGCTCAGTGCGGCCTCTCCCAGACACTCTGGGTTGGTAGGCACGTTGCGCAGATGCATGAGCTGCAGTCCCTCGCGCTCTATCTCCTCGATCATGATGGAGAGGATGTCCTGCTGTTTCTTTTCGTCTTTAGGCAGGAAGATGAGGCCTGTGCCATATTTGCCTTTCTCAGGCACAGGAATACCTTGAAGAAGAATAAACTCGTGCGGAATCTGGAGCATGATACCGGCACCGTCGCCCGTCTTGTTGTCGGCACCCTCAGCGCCACGATGGCGCATGTTCTCGAGTACCTTCAGGGCATTGTCTACCAGCTCATGGCTCTTGTTGCCGTGGATGTTAACCACCATTCCTACGCCACACGCATCGTGCTCATAGGTTGAACTGTACAATCCTTTTTCCATTTCTTGTTCGTTTTATATTTATCGGTTATTCTATACAATGTTAAATATTGAAAGTCAAGTGATTGAATGATGAATCAGGCTTATGTCATTGAGCATTTGAATTCTTCATTCTTCGTTCTTCACTTATTTATACGCCTGTTCGTGCACTCCGGCTACAGCTCGTCCGCTGGGGTCGTTCTGGTTCTTGAATGAGGCGTCCCATGCCAGTGCTTCGGCGGTAGAGCAAGCCACACTGGGCACGCTTGGCACGCTGCGGGCAGCGCTGTCGCTGGGGAAATGCTCAGCGAAGATAGAGCGATAGTAGTATTCCTCCTTGTTCTGTGGAGGGTTGATGGGGAATCGCTCGGCGGCATGAGCCATCTGCTCGTCGCTTACTGCCGAGGCGGTAATCTGTTTCAGCGTGTCTATCCACGAATAGCCCACACCGTCGGAGAACTGCTCTTTCTGTCGCCATGCCACCTCTTCGGGCAGCAAGTCGGCAAAAGCATCGCGTACTACTTTCTTCTCGATGGTCTTGTCGGGACACATCTTCAGCACGGGGTTCATGCCCATGGCCACGTCGAGGAACTCCTTGTCGAGGAAGGGCACACGGCCCTCGATGCCCCAGGCTGCCAGACTCTTGTTGGCTCTCAGACAGTCGTAGAGATAGAGTTTGCCAAGCTTGCGGACGGTTTCCTCGTGGAAGGCCTTGGCGTCGGGTGCTTTGTGGAAGTAGAGATAGCCGCCAAACACCTCGTCGGCTCCCTCGCCCGAAAGCACCATCTTGATGCCCATGCTTCGGATGACGCGTGCCAGCAGATACATAGGTGTAGAGGCGCGCACGGTGGTGACGTCGTAAGTCTCGATGAAGTAGATGACGTCGCGGATGGCATCGAGTCCTTCCTGTATGGTGTAGTTGATTTCGTGATGCACGGTTCCGATGTGCTCTGCCACCAATCGGGCTTTAGCCAGGTCGGGAGCGCCCTTCAGTCCTACGGCGAAGGAGTGCAACCGTGGCCAGTAGGCTTGTGTCTCGCCTCCGTTCTCTACACGTATGGCTGAGAATTTCTCGGCAACGGCCGAGATGACCGAAGAGTCGAGTCCGCCGCTGAGCAGCACTCCGTAGGGCACGTCGCTCATCAGCTGTCGCTTCACCGAAGCCTCGAGTGCGTCGTGTATCTGTTCGACGGCAGCCTGCTCCTGTGGTGCAGCCTCTGCCAGCTGTTCGGCAGCTTTCTTGCTGTCGTCGATGTTGTATTTCTTTTGCATGGAAGCATACTCAAACCAGTCGCGTGTGTAGTAGCGCTTCATGCCTGGAGTCTTGCTGTAGTAATAATGTCCTGGGAGAAAAGGCTCGTAGTGGTCGCACTGTCCTTCGAGTGCCTTGAGTTCGGAAGCCACCATCACCTTGCCGTCGTTGTCGTAGCCGATATAGAGTGGAATCACGCCGATGGGGTCGCGTGCAATCAGAAACTCGTCGTGCTCTGCGTCGTAGAGGGCGAAGGCAAAGATGCCGTTCAGCTCTTCAAGCATCTGGCAGATGCGTGCATGTACGGCGTCCTCGCCCTGAAAGATCAGTGTGGCGAAGTCGGTGTCAGCACGCATCTCGCGATAGAGCGACAGAATCACCTCGCAGTCGCTGCCTGTCTGATATTGATAGTGTCCGGCAAACCGTGAGCGGATGTCCTGATGATTGTAAATCTCGCCGTTTACGGCAAGTACTTGTTTCTTGTCGGGTGAGAAAAGGGGCTGTCGACCGCTTTCTGGGTCTACGATACTCAGGCGCTCATGAGCCAGGATGGCTGAACCACCGCAGTAGATGCCGCTCCAGTCTGGTCCGCGATGGCGGATTTTCTGACTCATGCGCAACGCTTGCTGTCGCAGTTCGGGAGTTTGCTCCTGAATGTTGAAGATAGATACGATTCCACACATAATAGCTTTTCCTTTCTTTTACGGTTATTTATAACACTTTGCTAAGTATTGAGTGCAAAATTACTACAATTTGATATATTAAAGAAAGGTTTGCTTACAATTTGTGTTAGTTTTGCATGCTTTGTTTTAATCTTGAAGCTATTATTGTTGTCTTGCTTTCATATTGTAAGCGTTTTGTTGTTTGTATGTTACAATTTGAAAGTTTGCTTGAAAAATAAGAGAAAAATCAAAGAGTCTTAAAAAACAGATGCCGACAGTTCGGGGGAACTATCGGCATCTTTGTCATTGCCTTCAAAGGTGTGAAGGCTTTGTGATTTAATCAAGAAATAACTTAAAAACCCAATATGCGTTTTTCATTATGGCTGGAGAGTGAAGCCTACCACAAAGTAAGCCTTCTGTGAACTTGGGTTGGCTGCCACCTGGGCAAAGACGGGAACTGAGAAGCTGTCTGTGATCTTCAAGTCCTTGGTTGCCTTTACGGCCACGTTGGTCACTGCGAATCCAGAGGCGTCAGCATAAAGGTCTGTGGCATAAGGAACAGCGCCTAAAGTGCCCTGCCAGTCAAGACCGGCGAGACGGAACGGCACTGTGGCTTCCACATAGGAAGAATAAGCGCGGTCGCCGTCTTTGTTCAGTCCGTCATGACCAGCAAAGTTGGTGTACCAGTTGAGTGCTACAGGACCGAAGTCATAACCTACGTTAGCCTCGAATGTATGGGCTGTCTTGTGGGCATCGTAGAGGAAGTAGCGTTCGCCCTCTGTGTCGAAATAGTAGTCTGTCACACCGATGTGGAAACCGCCTGTCTGATAAGCCAGGGTGAGGTCGAACTCCTTGGTGTCTTCCCATTTGGAGAGTCCTACGCTTCCCCATGCTGTGAGCGAGAGACCTTTCCAGCTCAGTCCGAGTGTAGGCTGCAATGATACCTGTCCGCATTCCTGACCACGCCAGATGTACTGGCTTACAACATCGGCAGCTACATTTGCCTCAATCTTATCCTGTGCCTGTGCACCCGTGGCGCATGCTGCCAATGTGAGTGCCAACAATCCAATCTTCTTCAAACTTTTCATACTCATTCTTTTTTATGTGTTAATACTCAGTTTCCTAAGGTTGTGGCAGCTGCTCATCCTTTACGAATCGCAGCAGCTGCCCAATCTTTATTTTTTTCTCGTATACTCCAGTTGCCACAGATTAGTTGTAGCAGCTCTCGCCGTGCTCGTAGATATCGAGACCTTCTTCCTCGATTCGCTTGTCAACACGCAGACCGGCAATCTTCTTGATGACCCAGAAGAGGATGATACCTGTTACGGCTGCCCAAATGTCGATGATGATGATACCGAAGCACTGTGCACCGAAGAATCCGAAGCCATCGCCGTAGAAAGCACCGCCGTCGATGGCGAAGAGACCTGTCATCACTGTACCGAAGATACCGCATACGCCGTGTACTGAACTTGCACCTACAGGGTCGTCGATGTGGAGTTTGGTATCGATAAACTCGATAGAGAACACGAGGATGATACCTGCCAGGAGACCGATGATGGCTGCACCCAATGGGCTAACCAAGTCGCAACCTGCAGTGATGGCTACCAAACCTGCCAAGATACCGTTCAGAGTCAGTGAGAAAGAAGGCTTGCCGTACTTGATCCAAGAGGTGAACATGGTTCCAAGGCCACCGCATACAGCTGCGAGGTTGGTTGTCAGGAACACGTGGCTGATGGCTACGCGGTTTACTTCGCCAGAAGCAGCGAGCTGAGAACCAGGGTTGAATCCGAACCATCCGAACCAGAGGATGAATACACCGAGAGCTGCAGCCATGAGGTTGTGACCAGGGATGGCAGTGCTCTTGCCGTTGCGATACTTGCCCAGACGAGGGCCAAGGCAGATGGCACCTACCAATGCCAATACACCACCTACGCTGTGAACAATGGCAGAACCTGCGAAGTCGTGGAAGGCAGCACCAAAGGTGTTCATCATGAATGAGCCTGCGTCAGCGTTGCAAAGCCAGCCGCCACCCCATGTCCAGTGACCCTCGACAGGGTAGATAATCAATGAGATGAAGAATGAATAAATGCAGTACATGGAGAACTTGGTACGTTCTGCCATAGCTCCTGACACGATGGTGGCGCTGGTGGCGCAGAATACGGTTTCGAACATCAGAAAGCCCTCTACCGGTAAGTCGCCTTTATAGAAGGTGAGGTCGCCAAAGTTAGGCATTCCGATGAAGCCAGCTCCGTCGCTGCCAAACATAAATCCAAAACCTACGAACCAGAAGAGAACCGAACCGACCATGAAGTCGACGAAGTTCTTGAACAAGATGTTCGCGGTGTTTTTACTACGGGTGAAGCCCGCCTCGCAGAGGGCAAAGCCCGGCTGCATGAAAAAGACCAACATGGCTGCCAACAGCATCCACACGGTATCTAATGAAATTCCTAAATCCTGTACACTCATAATCTTTTTACTGTTTAGTGTGTAGTGACTGTTGTCTTGTCGGGCTTTCGCCCTCACTACACAAGATTAATTAAAAACTTTAAGAAAACGTTTAATGCCTTGCCTTCGTTTGAAGTACTTGTGTTGTCCTTTGTTTGTAATGTAGTCCTTACAAGTAAACACTAAACATTAAATATGAATCACTATTTCTCCTGCTCGGCATTATAGAGGGCGATGTCGCCTCGCTCGCCTGTACGGATACGGATAGTGTCCTCTACAGGGATGACAAAGATACGACCATCACCAATCTCGCCTGTGCGGGCTGCCTCCTGGATGGCATTGATAGTTTTCTCTACGTTTTTGTCACGTACAACGATATTCAACAATACGCGCTCGATGCTGCTCGTGTCGTACATCACACCACGATAGATGCGTGCCTGTCGCATTTTACCTTCGCCACGTACATCGTAGTAAGAGAACCACTCGATGTCGGCTGCAAGCAATGCTTCCTTTACATCCTCGAACTTGGTCTTACGGATGATTGCTTCAATCTTTTTCATAACTAATCTCTCCTATTATTATAGATTTGTAACTATTTGTTCTATTTCTTTTATGAAACGATAACAATATGTATGTTTACGACTGCAAAATTACAACATTTTGATAGTTATTTAACGATAATAACTTACTTTTTGTTATTAGATTTTTAGTTTGCTTTCAATAAGAAACTATTTTACTCGTTATAGTTGACAAAGTGAAAGGGAAACTATTGGTTTTGGTTTCATATTAATATTTTTTCGTCTTTTTCTCGTTTCGCCCGATATAGGCTTACGGTTGATCCTCAGCTGTGCCCATGTCGGGCGGAATTGTTTCCTGTCGTAATCGCAGTCTGTGCTGTAATCGCAGTTTGTGTCGTAATCGTCCTGTTTCTGTATGATGACAAGAGGCTACTGCAAGCAAAATAGTTTCAAGTTCTTGTACTTAGAAAAGCGAAAATGACTAATGACTAATGACTAAAAAATAACAGTTAAATGATGGTTTATATGTTGTGTCCGTCCTGTTGTTTCCCCGATTCTGGTGGCCGGGCCTTTGTCTGCGGGAGAGGCGGATCTTAAGAAATAGTTGGGGCATTTGTTACAGCCCGTGTGTCGGGTGTCTTGTTGGTTGCCCGATGTCGTCTGTCGGCCTTGGAGTAGTGCTCTTTTGGGGTCTTAATAGATGACCGGCGTTGGTCGTCTATTGTGACCGACCTTGGTCGTAATAGATGCCCCCTGAGAGGCTCTTGTCACACTTCCTTTGGTTGACGATGCAAAGAAAATGCAAATCGAATGCAAAATATCAAGCTTGCTTGAATATTTTGCTGAGATGCAGGTTTTCTTCTGCAAAGATACAACAAAAAGCAACTTTTTGCAATAGTTTGTTCGGACTTTGTGCTAAAAAGTGCCCATATTTTTGCTATTTATGCTGATTATTAAGCAGTTATAAAACTATTAAATGTAAGCCATCATAAGAGGGAAAGTGTGTCATTTTTGTCAAAGTCATTTTTGTCATTTTCAAAAAGCAAAACACTTTTTCTCCTCTATAAAGAATATATATAAATATATATATTTATATA